>OGFF01000606.1_pt1 | contig 48252 bp, 81 predicted proteins | sample 1570751 | NCBI WGS metagenome assembly OGFF01 (sample SAMEA2581951, study PRJEB24529) | metagenome | biome: Human gut stool | place: China | collected 2011 | reverse complement strand
TCTTAGGAACCAGTGTCAACGACGTGGGGGTTCAAGTCCCTTCATCCGCACCAGACAAAATAATATATTAAAAGCCATACAAACATTGAAATATCAATGATGTATGGCTTTTCTATTTTTAAAATTAATGCAATAGTAATGCAATAGCAATTTTATATTCCGATTTGTTTCATATAATTATTATATTTGTTGTTTTCGTCTTTATTAAATTTTTCAAATACACTTGTGTAAGTATCTAATGTTGTTTGTATTTTTCTGTGACCTAATATTTCTTGTAATACCTTTGCAGACATACCAGCTTCAATACATCTTGTTGCAAAAGTATGCCTTAACATATGTGTATGTATATGATCACAAAAAATATATTTTTGATTTAATCTTTGAAGAAAACAATTAATTTCATTTGGTGTAATAAAAGAATTTTTTTCATAATCAAAAAATATTAAATTATATATATTAGTAATATTAGAAAGTAGAACTCTTTTTAATACGTATATTGCATTGGTGCTTAAATATATTGTCCTTTGACCTTTTTTTGTTTTTGTAGTAGAACCTAAAATCACCTTGTCGTTTTTATCTCGTGTTAAAGTTTTTTCTATTTTTAAAGTATTATTCTTTAAATTTATATTGTTATTTGTAATTGCTAAAATTTCTCCAATTCTCACTCCAGTAAAAAGTGCTAATAAAATAATATCTCTATATTTATAATTAGAGTTTTCTAGAATTGAAACTAACTTTTTTTGTTCTTCAATAGATAGTGCTTCAACTTTTTGAGAATCTTTTTTTGATTTTGGCTTTTTTAAGGTTTCGTTATCCATTATGTTAAATGATGTTATTCTTTCTGAAAAAGCGATTTTAAAGCCTTTATTTAAAAACATATATAATTTATCTATTACATTTTGAGAATAGGTTTTTAGTACCTTTTTATTTGTTTTCTCATTAGTTTCTTCGTGTTCAATAAAGTTAGGAAGAGAGTTTTTTACATCATTTAGAGTTACTTTTTGAATTGGTTTGTTAATAAAATTAGAACAGCATTTTTTTAATAGTTTCAAACTGTCTTTATTTCTTAAATATGTTCTATCTGCAATGATTCCTGTTTTATAATTATTTTCTATATAATTATTTAAAATTTCATATAAACTAATATTATTACTAGAAATGTAAGTACTGTTATTTATTTCATTTATAATATTAGCAAATCTTTTTTTGAAATCACTTATTTTTTCATTTTTTCTTTGAGTTATGGTTTTTCTTTTTCCATTTGGCTCTACATATTGAGCAACCCATTTTTGTAATGTTTCTGAAAAGTAAATTGTTCCTTCGCCATTACCTTTACTTTTTACATTTTTGTTTTTTCTTTCCATAATAAAATACCTTCTTTCTAAAATTTTATTAAATCTCTTGAAAAAAGGCTTTTTTTATACTATAATAAATAGCATAAAGAGACCTTGTTTCAAGGAATTTTTATGTTGGGAGAAATATGTACCTTGTCGCAAACTAGAACATATTTCTCTTTTTTTAATCAATATCATAATCTACATGATCTTCTCCATCATAATGATCTAAAAATCTATAACTGTTTTCTATAATTTTTCCACAATTACAACAAATATCAAATTCGCACCAGTCATCAAATGAAGATGTAACTTTTCCAATACTTTTACATTTACAATAATCTTTTTCTTTCATATAATTCCTCCTAAAAATCTCTTTTTAATTGTTTTACTATACCAACTATAGTAACAGGTATAGATTTTACTTCATCATAAGTAAAAACAAGTGGATCGTAACTTGGATTCAAAGGTTGTAATGTAATACTAGAATCAGTTTTTTTACCTTTTTTTATAGTAGCTTCATTACCATTAACAATAGCAACAACAATATCACCATTTTCAAAATCATTTTGTTTCTTTATAACTACGATATCATCTTGAATAAGAACAGGGGACATACTGTCACCAATAATTTTTAATGCAAAATAATCATTACCATTTCCAACTAAAGAAGTTTCTATATCAATAGTTCCAACCCAGTTTTCTTGTGCCAGATAATCATAGCCTGCTTTAACTGTACCTAAAATAGGAATAGATGTTACAGGATTACCTAAATAATCTGTTTTATTTTCATCTAAACACATTAAATATGATGGAGCAACGTTAAAATATTTAGCCAGTTTTTCTATTGAACTTCTTTTTAAATTTTCAACTAATCCTTTTTCATATTTCATAATAGTAGGCTTGGTAACATTTATGACTTTTCCAACCTCTTCCTGAGTAGCTCCTTTTTTTAATCTTAATTCTTTTAATCTTTCTCCCATATCCATAATAAAAACCTCTGTAATATAATATTATAATGCTATAATAACATATAAAGTTACTTAAATCAATATATTTACAAAAAATATTTAAAATAATTTAAAAAAAATCAAAAAAATTTTAAAAAATAACTTGACAAGTTATTTAATTAATGATAATATACGAGTAACTTAAAAAGTTACAAAAAGAAAAGAGGTGTAATTATGAATAAAACAGCATTAAGAATAAAAATGATTGCAAATAATGATACAGGCATAACATTATCAAAAGCATTAAATATGTCCGAGACAACATTATCAGCCAAAATAAATGGAAAAGCAGAATTTACAAGAAATGAAATCGCTGATATAAAAGAAAGATATAATTTAAGTCCCAAAGAAATTGATAATATTTTTTTTACATTATAAGTAACTTGATAAGTTACGAAAAAACGAAATTGCGACAAGGTACAAGAAGAAGGGAAGTGAAGAGATGAAAGAAAAAATAAAAGAATTAACCAAAATATCAGAACCAGTAATTAATTTTATAAAAGAAAATTACAACCCTCATACTACAATAATAATAAGCGAAGATAGTATAAAGGTTGTAACAGATGAAATGAATATCCCTTTAATTAACCAATTTTGATTACAGGATAAAAGGGCTTAATAAAACTATGAAAATATCTACCACAAGAACCAGCAGAAATTAAACCATAGTATCTTTCTTGAGGAACTCCATAATATTGGTAGATTCCACCACTATTAAATTCAATTTCAAGAGTATTATTTTCGTAGCCAACAGAACAAATATCTGAAGAGCTAACATGGGTTCTATTCATATAACAACACCTCACTTTCGGCAAATAAAATTTTTTTCTCTTAAGTATGAGGTAATTATATCAGGTGGAAGTCAAAAAGTAAAGGAGATGAGAAAATGCCAGATCAAGTATTAGAAGTATTAAAAAATATAAATCAAAATTTAGAAGATATAAAAAAAGAAAAAGATTTACCCAAATTAATTTATGCTAAAGAAATTGCAGAAAAATATAGGGTTAATGTAAATACTGCAATAAAATTTTGCAAAAGATATGGAACAAAATTCGGCGGATATTGTATAGAAAGCGATAAATTTAAAGAAATTTTACAGACAGCTGGAACAAACATATTTAATTAGAAAGAAGGTGAAAAAGATGAAACAAAAGATAGCAACTTTTATGGTAGGAATGGCTTTTGCATTTATGTGGGTAGGATTACCCGTGTTGGTGGGACTTTTGGTAGAAATAGTAGTTCCATAGTAATTTTTAAGAATTGAGGTGATAAAGATGGAAGAATTATTACAAAAAGTAATAGTTAAAATATATCAATTAAATAAGAATACAAAACATGATTTTTTCTTTAACTTTTCAGGACATATAAACAGACTTGATATTGATTGTTATAAAGATGGCTGGAATGAAAATAAGAATCTTGAATCAATAATGAAATTTACTACAGAATTGACAGAAGAAAATTTAGAAAAAGTATTAGAAAAATTAGAAGAAATAGAAAAGGAGGGTTAATTATGTTTGAAACAAAAAAACAATTAAGAAAAGAATGTGAAAATGCAGAAACAAGAGCAGTAACATATTTTAGAAAGTTAAATGAAATCGAAACAATATTGAAACGAGCAGATAGAACACATGAAATGTACTATGAAACAGTAGACAAAATAAAAAGAGTTATTTTTACAAATACCACTCCGCAAAAATAACTCAACAAAAACATTTATATAAACATTCTCTTTAAATATAATAACACATTTAAAGAGAATTGTCAAAGGAGAAGAATTATGGATTTAAATGATAAATATGAAGAATTATCAGAATTAGTTGCTGGAATAGAAGATCTAGTAAATAAAATAGAAGATGTTACTTATATAGAACAATTGAATGGAATAAAAGAAGAAGTACAAGCAGAGCTTGATGAGGTTTCAGAGCAATTAGAAGAACAGCAAGAAGCAGAAGATAGAGAAATGAATATTGAATTTGAAAGAAGTAGATTATAGGAGGGAAAAATGCAAGATTTAATAGTAGTAAAGCAATTACCTCAAATTGAGGAACATCTAAAAGAACTTTCATTAGAGGTAGAACAAAAAGTTGAAAATGCCAAAAGTTTGGTTTGCACAGAAGAGAATGTAACAACAATAAAACAAATAAGAGCAAGTTTAAATAAAGAATTTAAAGAAGTAGAAAACCAAAGAAAGATAGTAAAAGAGCAAATATTAGCACCATATATGCAATTTGAAGAAATTTATAAGATGTATATATCAGATAAATATAAAAGTGCTGACAATGATTTAAAAGAAAAGATAGATTCAACAGAAAATGAATTAAAGAACATAAAAGAACAAGAAATAAAAGATTATTTTGAAGAATATAAAAAGGCTAATAATATTGATTTTGTTACATATTCACAAGCAAGAATAAATGTAACATTATCAGCAAGTAGAAAGAGTTTAAAAGAACAAGCAAAACAATTTATAGACAAAATAGTAGATGATTTAAAACTAATTGATACACAAGAACACAAAACAGAAATATTAGTTGAATATAAACAATCATTAAATGTATCACAAGCAATAACAAGTGTAACAAATAGGTTTAAAGCTATTGAAGAAGAAAAAAAGAAGAGACAAGAAGAATTAAAAAGAAAACAATTAGAAGAAGCTCAAAGAAGAGCAGATGAAAGTATAAGAGCTCAAACAGAAGCAACTAGACAAGCATTAGAGAATTTTATTCCTAAGACTGAAGAAACAATTTTACAAGCACCAGTCATAGAAGAAAAACAAGAAGAAATTTTAACATTAAGATTTGCAGTAAGAGGAACAAGAACAAAATTAAGAGAATTAAAACAATTTTTAGAAAATGGAGGATATGATTATGAGTAATGAAAATCAAGATAAAACACAAGATTTAGTAGTTAAATTTGAAGTGGAGGGACAAGAAATAAAATTAAGTAAAAAAATAGTGCAAGAGTATATAGTTGGAAGTGATGTTCCTATTACAAATCAAGAATTTAAGCTATTTACAGAACTTTGCAAAGTTAGAAAATTAAATCCATTTTTGAGAGAAGCATATTTAATTAAGTATAAAGCAGGAACACCAGCCCAATTAGTTGTTGGAAAAGATGCAATACTAAAAAGAGCTGTATTAAATCCTAATTATGATGGAATGGAGTGTGGAATCATAGTTCAAAAAGATGATGGAACAATAGAAGAAAGACAAGGAACATTTAAACTAGGAAATGAACAACTTGTAGGTGGTTGGGCTAGAGTGTTTAGAAAAGATTGGACACATCCTATTTATTCAAGTGTAAGTTTTAATGAGGTAGCACAAAAAACAGGACAAGGCCAATTAAATTCAAATTGGGGAAATAAAGGAGCAACAATGGTTGAGAAAGTTGCGAAAGTAAGAGCATTAAGAGAAACATTTGTTGAAGATTTAGCAGGAATGTATGAAGCAGAAGAAATGCAACAAGAAATTCCTCAACAAGAACCAATTGAAGTACAAGCAGATGTTATAGACCAAACAGAAGAAACCAAAGAGGTATCAATGAATGAATTATAAAATTATATCTAGTTGCAGTACAGGAAATGCAACAATAATAAGAGACATAATTTTAATAGATTGTGGAGTTACTTTTAAAAAATTAAAAAAGTATTATAAGCAATTAAAAATAGTTTTATTAACTCATGTGCACCAGGATCACTTTAACAGGTCAACAATAAAAAGATTAGCACAAGAAAGACCGACATTAAGATTTGCTTGTTGCGAATGGTTGCTACAGCCATTACTTGAATGTGGAGTTGAAAGAAGGAATATAGACATACTTCAAATTGGCACGAAATACGATTATAAACTTTTTAAAATTGTAGCAATTAAATTATACCATGATGTACCTCAATGTGGTTATAGAATACTATTTGACGATTATAAAGTAATCTATATGACAGATACTAAAACGGTTGAAGGAATAAGTGCTAAAAATTATGATTTGTATCTTGTTGAAGGTAATTATGATGAAGATGAAATAGAAGAAAGAATAAAAGAAAAACAACAAGACTGTAAATATGTTTATGAATTTAGAGCAAAAGATAGTCATTTAAGTAAGCAACAAGCAAGTGAATTTTTATTAAATAACATGGGAGAAAATTCAAAATATGTATTTATGCATCAACATGTAGAAAGGTAAAAATATGGTAGGAACAAGTAATAAAATAATAACTTATTTGCTAGAACAAGCAAAAGATAAGCAATTCGAATTAAAAGAATATAAGCAAAAAAGAAGTTTAGATAGTAATGCATATTGCTGGGTGTTATGTGATGAGATAGCAAAAGAATTAAGTAAAGATGGAACAATTATAACGAAAGAAAAGATATATCAAGATGGAATATTGCAAATTGGAACATTTGAACCAATGATAATTGAAGAAAAAGCATTTGAAAATTTTAAAAGAATATGGCAAAGACAGGGGCTTGGATTTTTAGTTCAAGAAGTAAGTAGAAAAGATAAATGTGTAAAAGTACATTGTTATTATGGTAGTTCAACTTATGATAGCAAAGAAATGAGTTTATTAATAAATTTATTAGTTGAACTAGCAAAAAGTTTGAATATAGAAACCAAAAGTGATAAAGAAATAGAAAGTTTGTTAAAAGAGTGGGACAAGAAATGATAGTAACTGATTTAAGTCAGAGTTTTCACCCAGTGCCAAAAGAGAGTGGTCGAAAAGACAAAAGGAAAGCTGACAGTAGTCGAATAAAACAAAAAAGTAGTAAATTAGCAAAATTAGAAAGAAATAGATTTAGCATAATAACAAAAGATTTAGAACATTGTTATATATGCACTAAAAAAGGGATGAAAAATATTTCAAAAGATGATTTACACGAATTACTAGAAGGAAAAAATAGACAAGTTAGTATGAAATATGGATTAGTAATACCAATTTGTAGAAAATGTCATAGTTTAGTGACAAATGATAAAACTTTGCAAGATAAACTGCATAAAGTTGCACAAAAAGAGTTCAAAAAACACTATAAAACAGAAAACTTTATACAAATATTTGGACAAAGTTATTTATAAAAAATATTAGGAGGAAAAAATGAAAAAAATTATAGGAATTTTAATAGCAATTGCAGGAATTGCACTAGGAATATATGTAGGAGTATGGTTAATGTTTATAGGAGGAATAGTACAAATAGTTAATTCAATAAATCCTTTAAATGGATTAGGAATAGCTTTAGGAATAGCAAGAATAATATTTTGCGAAGTAGGAGGACTTATTGCATGGTTAGGCATAGCAATAGGTTTAGGAATAGGATTAGAAGATTAAATTAGGAGGAAATAAAAATGGGAAATATAGTAGGAATTGATTTGAATGTAGACAATAACTATTTAAATGAAGCTGTAAAAAGTATTGTAATGACAGGAATTGCGGAGACTCTAGACAAAGATAAAATTGTTAATGGTCTAGTAAAAGCTGTATTAGAAACAAAAGTAGATAAAGAAGGAAGAATAAGTAGTTATAGTAGTGACAACAGATACACTCTTCTGGAAGTGTATGTAAACAACATAATTAGAGAAATAGTTAAAGAAGAAATGAAAAAGTTGGTGGAAGAAAAAAGAACTAAAATGCAAGAGATTATCAGAAGAGAGTTAAATAAAAGAGCAACATTGGACAAATTTGTAGATGCCTTTATAAGCAATAATTTAGATAATTTAGATAGTAATTGGAAAACAAAAATTAGTGTTGAATATGAAAAAGATAAAGAATATTAGACAACTAGGGTAGACTTAACATCTACCCTAATATTTTACGAAAGGAGAAAGCAAATGGATAAAAGCAGTTTTTTAATATATTTAGATTATGAAGAACAATTCAATTTGCTAACAGATGAACAAATAGGTCAACTTATGAGAGCAATAATCAAGTATGAGAAAACTAGAGAAATACCACAATTAAATGGAATAGTAAAAATGGCTTTCTCTTTTATAAAAACACAACTAGATAGAGACAGAGAAAAATATGAAGCTAGATGTGAAAAAAATAGAGAGAATGCCAAAAAAGGTGGCAGACCTAGAAAAAACCAAAAGGATAATTTAAAAGCGAATGGTTTTAATGAAAACCAAATGGATGCCAAAAAACCCGATGATGATAAAGAAGATGAAGAAGATAATGAAGAAGATATAGATAATGATTTATTATTAAAAAAAGAAAAAGAAGAAAAATTACAACAACGATTTATTGAATGTTTAAATTCTTTTAATATAAATGCTATTAGTGAATGTATAAAATATCTTGATGAGTTGCCGTTTGAAGTTATAGATTATGTGCTGTCGAAAACGTCGGGAATTAAATGTCCTAACTGGAATTATGCGAATACGATACTGCAGGATTATGTAAAAAGAAAGATAGATTCTGTAGAAAAAATACAAGTAGAGGAAAGTGGGTTTAAAAATCAAAAGCAAGACACAAGCAAGGTGGTGGACTTTTAAATGAACAAGGAAGAGTTTAAAAATCAAATTGCTAGAGTACAAATAGCATATAATAAAATTTTTTCAAGAGAAGAAATGATGTTATGGTATGAAGAATTTAGAAATGAAGATAAAACTGAATTTGAAAAGGCAATAAATAAAACTATAAAAGAAGTTGTGTATATGCCTAAAGTAGCAGATGTAAGAGCAAGAATGACAATTAGTAGAGATGGGCATTACATAAATGATCCTTTTGTAAATTTATACACAAATAAAAATGTTTTTAGAAATTTTAAGGAGAGTGAAACAAATGAATCAAGTTAGTGAAGAAACAAGAAGAGAAGCAAACGAAAAAGTAGATAAAACAAAAAGAGAAATACAAGTATTAAAAATACTTAGTGAATATAAAGAACTAACAGCCAAACAAGTAGCAAGATATATGGCATACCGAGGATATACAAAAGAGATAGATTACAACCATGCAAGACCAAGATTAACAGCATTATTAGAGAAAAGACAAGTATGTATAGTTGGAAAAGAATTAGACATAGAAACACACTGCAAGGAAGTAGTGTATCAAATAACAGAGCAAGGAAGAAAGAGGCTAAACAATGTTTAAAGTAATATTAATAATTATATTTTGTATCTGTGTATATGAAGCAGGAAAGATGCAAGGTGAAAAAGAAACACTAGAAAGAGTAAGAAGATATATAAAAACGTCTGTAAATTGGGATAAGTTCATGGAGAAAATATCAGTAGAATTTAACCAGTACAATTTTAAGGAGTAGAGAATGAAATACAATTATCCACAATTAAATGGAATATGTAAAGAAGCGCTAGAAAGCAATTGGTGTTATGGTTGTTCTAAGTTGGAAATTGAACGGATTTAAAGGACAAATAAAATGTAATCTAGTGCAAAAAGAGAAAAATATAGATTTAGGAGAGCAAATGAGAATATGAAAATACTAGCGATAGATCCTGGCAATATAGAAAGTGCATATTGTTTTATCAATGAAGAAACATATGAGCCAGAAGAGTTTGGAAAAGTAAAAAATGAAAGATTATTAAATATAATATATGACCAGTTATCTAATAGTGTTAATTACTATACAATGGTTATTGAAATGATAGCAAGTTATGGAATGCCAGTTGGAAAAGAAGTTTTTGAGACTTGTGTATGGATTGGAAGATTTATAGAGGCATACGATAAGGATTATAAATTTATATACAGAAAAGAAGAAAAAATGAACTTGTGTCATTCTATGAAAGCTAAAGATAGCAACATTAGACAAGCATTAATAGATAGATTTGGTGTAGTTGGAACTAAGAAGAATCCAGGTTGGTTTTATGGTTTTAAAGCAGATATCTGGGCTGCATATGCAGTAGGGTGTACATATTTAGATAAAATGAAAGGAGAAAATCCATGACAGATAAACAAAAATTAGCAATAAAAAGATTAGAACTAAATAAAAATACAGAAATTTATGTAGATTACAAAAATAATGAAAAGACTGATGATATACAAGAAATATTGGATTTATTAAAAGAAAAAGACAAACAAATAGACTTAATGTCAGAAAAAATTGCATTTTCATATAAGGTAAATTGTATAGAAGATATAAAAACATATAAAGAGCAAATAAAACAATATTTTGAAGATAGAGTAAAGGAGGAAAAATAGATGATAGTTTTAACTATATTTATAGAAATAGTAATATTAATTTTAATAGGAGTGTGTTGGCATCAAGCAGAAGAAAATTATAGTACATTTGGAGTATTAGGAGTATTTGGTTTTTTAATAATGTTATTTGTAATGCCAATAATCATTGGGAGTGTACATGGATATATAAATTACATAGAAAGCAATGATAGAGATAAAGCAAGAATAACAGCAGTAACACAAGAACAGGATTTATTGAAAACATATTACAAAGTAGAGGTTGAGTATTTAACTAATACTCCTACACAAAATGGTATCATTACAAATTATAATATTGAAAAAGATACTTTTTATTGTTACATAACAGATAAGGAGCTAGTAGAAAAATTGAAAAGTAACATGTATAAAGAGCTTTGGATAATATCAGGGCATAAAGGTGGATATGAAACTTATAAAGATTTTGGTACAAAATTAATAAAAGACATAGAATTAATAGAAAATAATGATTAATTTGTATAACTAAAAATATAAAAAGAAGCGGAGTGATACAAATGAGAATACCCAAAATAATAAGTAAAAATAATCATGAGTACATATTTGTAAAAGAATATCCTAATTTCATATTATATCAGGACATGATAATAGGAGTAAAAGAGACATTTCAAAGATATGATTTAGGATTAGTAAAAGAAGTAGTAAAACCACCCAAAAGTGATATAAGATTACAAAATATCAAGATATAGGAGGTACTAATGAGATTAGAAAATCAAGAATACAGACAAGCAGTAAATTGCTTAAAGAGATATAATTATAATTGTATTAAGATAATGTCTATAAGAGAAGATATAATGAGCATAAGTGGATTGAATATGGATGGGATGCCAAAGCCTAAATATTCAAAATCAGATATGGTTTTAAATAGTGTGATACAACTACAAGAGGATGAAGAGCTAAAAAGAGCAGTAAAAGAAGTAAAAGCAGTACAGATGGCATTACAATTAGTAGATGAAGATTGTAAAAACATATTTGAAAAGATATACATACAAAGCAAAAGTAAGTGGGAATTAATAAATAATGGGATGTCAGAAAGAACATATTTTAGAAAAAAAACAGAGCTAATAACACAAGTAAATAAAGAATTAAAAAAATTGGCATAATTTTGGCAGTTTTTTACTGAAAATCGGTGCTATAATAGTATTATGGAAAAGTCTCAGATAGAGATAATTAGACCCACAATTTAAGAGTAGATGTTTTAAATGTCTGCTCTTTTTATTATTATAATTAATATAAAATAAAAAATACCAGACAAACTGGTAAAAATTCCAAGAGGGGATTCGAACCCCTGACCTAACTCTTCGCAAAAGAGTTGCTCTGTCCAGCTGAGCTACAAGGACATATTGTGTAACTATTATAACACAAAAAGCAAATAAGTCAATATGTAAATAGTACGAAGTATGTAAACATATATAGCAGAGCGGCAACAGTAATCTATTGTAGATGAAGTACAAACCGATTAGTTCTAGGGTGCAATATTCTATAACTATATCATTACTTGGTGTTTATTAAATGAAAGAGGTGTTTATGGAAAATGAAGAAAGAATAAATGAATATATAAAACAATGTTGTAGTAATTGTAAAAATAAATCAAATTGTAAAATAAAAGTGTTTGAAACAGAAGATATAATTTATACCAAATGTGAAAATTATCAGCAAGAAAAGAAATTAGAAGGATATAAAAGACCAATTGTAAAAACGGCGGGAAGGAAATTAGAAATATGAAATGGACAAAACAAAAAGCAGAAGAATATATAAAGAAATGTAAAGAAAAAGGACTTAAGTATTGGAGTGCAAAAGATTATTTAAAAAATCATAAAACAATGACATCAATAATTTAGGAGGAATCAATGAAATTTAAAATAAACAACAGAGAATGGACAATAACAGAAGTATCTCAACAAGCGATAAAGAATATGCAAAACATAAGAAAAGCTAATGAAGATGAAAATCTAAAATCAGTAGACACAAGATATTATGGGATTACATATTGTGATACTTTAAAAATATATATTGATGAAGATCTACCAGCAGACAGAAAAAAATCAACTTTAATTCATGAACTAACACATTGCTATATAGATAATTATATAACACATTGCGAAAAACAATATTCAGAAGAAGATGTTGCTGATATAGTAGCAAATTCTTATGACATTATTCATGAGATAGTAGATAAATATTTTGAAGAAAAATAAAGATTAAATAGAAAGAGAGGTGATCTTATATGACAGATGCACAAAAAAGATTTTGTGATGAGTATTTAATAGACCTTAATGCAACAAGAGCATATAAGGTTGCTTATTTGAGATGTAAAAAAGATGAAACGGCTAATGTAAATGGCAGCAAATTACTAAGAAATGCTAAGGTTCAAGAATACATATCAGAAAGAATGAAAGAACGAGAAAAAAGAACTGAAATAACTCAAGACATGGTAATAAAAGAGCTGGCTAAAATAGCATTTTTAGACATAAGAAAACTATATACAGAAAATGGACAATTAAAAAACATAGCTGATATGGATAGTGAAACTGCAGGGGCAATATCATCATTAGAAACATTAGAAGAATACGAAGGATATAGAGATGACAGAGAAAAAATAGGAGATACTCAAAAAGTAAAACTATTAGATAAAACAAAAGCTCTTGAATTGCTAGGAAGACATTTAGGAATGTTTAAAGAAAAGGTAACGATTGATGGTAATGTTAATACCAATAATCCATTTTCAGGAATGTCAACAGAAGAGTTGAGAAAGATATTAAATGAATAATGATGTAAGAGAAGAAATAAAAAAACAAGCACGTTTAGAATTAGCTAGACGTGATTTTTTTGAGTATTGCAAATTAACCGCATCTGATTTTTATAAAGAAGAACGAGTATTTTTAAAAGATTTATGCTATCAATTACAAGATTTTTATAAGAGCGATGAAAAAGTATGCGTAATTAATATGCCACCTAGACATCGGTAAATCTAGAACTGCTGGAAAATTTGTAGAATGGGTATTAGGAACAAATCCAAATGAAAAAATAATGACAGGATCATACAACGAAGATCTATCAAGTTCATTTGCAAAATCAGTAAGAGACACAATAGCCTCTGAAAAAACAGAAGGTGTAATTGTGTATAATGATATATTTCCTAATACAAAAATTAAAGATGGTGAAGCAACACAAAAAAAGTGGGCATTAGCTGGGAGTAAAGTATCAAATTATTTAGCAACGTCGCCAACAGGTACTGCAACAGGTTTTGGCTGTACAATTATGATAATAGATGACCTTATAAAAAATGCAAAAGAAGCCTATAACGAAAATACATTAAAAAATCATATAGATTGGTTTAATAATACAATGCTATCAAGAACTGAAAATGGATTTAAATTAATAATTATTATGACAAGATGGTCTAGTAATGATTTAGCAGGATATATATTAGAGAACTATTCTAATGTAAGACATATAAATTACAAAGCAGTCCAAGAAGACGGCTCAATGTTGTGTAAAGATGTGTTAAGCAAAGAAGATTATGAATTTAAAACAAAGAATATGAATAAAGACATTGTTTACGCTAACTATCAACAAGAGCCAATAGATGTAAAGAATAGATTATATACATTATTTAAAACTTATGAAAAATTACCACCAGCACATTATGTTATGAACTATACAGATACTGCAGATGAAGGTGATGATTATTTGTGTTCCATAGATTATCAAATGTATAATAACGAATACTATATCTTAGATGTTATTTTTACACAAGAACCAATGGAAGTAACAGAACCAGCAGTAGCAAAAATGCTAACTAAAGATAATGTTGGAAATGCAAATATAGAAAGTAATAATGGTGGTAGAGGATTTGCAAGGAATGTTCAAAAAGAATTAAAGCAGTTAAAAAACACTCACACAAAAGTAAATTGGTTTCATCAAGGAGAAAACAAAATTGCAAGAATATTGAGTAATTCAACAGGAGTAATGAATAATATATATTTTCCTATAAATTGGGAAGATAAATGGCCAGAATTTGCTAAACACTTAAAACATTATGTAAGAACTGGAAAAAATGAACATGACGATGCTGAGGATTGCTTAACGGGAGTATATGAACATCCAAGACCAAATACAATACAATTTGGATACAATAGTATAATGTAAAGGAGAAAAAAATGAGTTTTGTAGAGAAAATACAATATAAAGATGATTTTTTAAGTGAAAAAAATATAAACCAAAACATAAGCATATTATGGGGAAAGGCATTGCCAATATTTATGCACAGGAAATACTTACAAGATAGATTTACAAGGAAATATGACAAAAAAGATGTTGTTGTTGCACTTGAATATTATATAAGTATTATTACAAGTGGATATTTTGGAGGAAAAGAGCCTCAATTTAAAGTTAAGAACATAAATGAAACTCAAAAAGGAATTTTAAATAGAATATTCAAAAAGATTTTTGGAGAGAAAAATGATCCAGAAGACTATCAAGCTATTATTGATTATATTGCAAAATATAATGACAATGGTAGTTTTTTTTATGACTGTGTACTTGATTATATTACAACTGGAGCTTGTTATGGATTAGTATATGAAAACAAATATAATGAAGAGGTATATGCAAATGTTTCAAGTTTAAACACAGTCGCTATATGGAATTATGATGTACCAAGCACAAAAATAGGTTTATTAAGATGCTGGTATGAAAACACAGCAACAGGTGGAATTGAAACACACTTAGAAATAATAACAAAAGACTATAAAAAGCAATTTGTTGATGGAATAGAAAAGAAGGTTATTACAGATAATGCTGAATACAAGTTTGAAGAAGTGGATGGTAGTAACAAGCCAATAAGATGGACTGATTTACCTTGCTTTGCTGTAGAGAATCCTTATGGAATGGCATTTTTTGAAAATGTTATGACTTTAATAAACAAAAATGAAAAAGTAATAGAAAATAATGCTAATATTTTTGATTATAATGATAATGCCAAATTAAAAGTAACAGGATTTGCACCAACAAATGACCCGTTAATTCCGTTGTTAAATGAGGACGGAGAAGAACAAAAAGATGAACAAGGTAATATAATAATGACTGTAAATTCTGCGAGAGTACAAGAGGATGAGGCTGTTTTAAATGCAAAAGTATTTTATACTCCAGATAAAGATGGAGACATTGATTGGATAATAAAGGATATAAATGATACTGCATCAGAAAATCATAAAAAAACATGCTTAGACATGGCACTTATGATTTCTGGAGTCCCCAATGTAACCGACCAAGGTTTTACAAATGCGGACAATGCAGCGGCCTTAGAAAAGAAATTTTTTCCTTTAGAACAAGTGTTACAACAAGCACATCATTTATTTAGAAAAGAATATTTAAGAATGTGGGAAATGATAACAGCAAGAATAAATCTAAAAAAAGGTAAAGAATATGATTTTAGAGATATAGATGTTATATTAATTCGTAATTTGCCTACAGATACAGAAAGTCTTACAAATGCTTGGTTAAAACTAAGAGGATTAGTAAGTGACAAATCAATTATAAGTCATTTACCATTTGGATTAGATGCAGAGTCAGAACTTGCTGAAATGGACAAGCAAAACCAAGAGAATATTCAAAAAACCTTAGAAAATATGGCAGAAATAGAAGAGAAGCCTCAACCTAAAGATATTAATGGAAAAGTAGGTGATATAAGTGGAAATATGGAAGTATCACGATCAACAGATCCAAAAACTGAAAATAATATATCAAAGGACAAGCAGACAAACTCAAAATAAGCTTCAAGAACTATTTGATACATTTAACTTCACAACAGAAAATATCTATAACATAGCAGACAACAAAACTAAGAAAAGAATAAATACATATATAGAACAGTGGAAAGAACAAGGACTATTAAAAAATAATAATTATTTTACTGTATTAGTAAACAATATTTATAAAAGAACAAGAGTAAAGAATAGTGAAATACTTGAATTACTTATTTATAGTGCATATATAGAAGAACAAATCAAGCTTGAAGAACAAGAAAAGCAAATAATGTACGAAGATGTTAATTATTATTATCAACAAGGAATAAAAGAAGTTGATCAAAAGAAAAAGTCATCAGTAATTCCGATAACCTTATTTCTTGCATTATTAGACCAACCTAATTATTCAGGCTTTAATTTAAAACAATACATCGAGATAATAATCAAGTATAATGCAGAACAATTGTATAAACAAGTAATTTATGATATAATGCAACAAAAAGACATAGAAATTGATTCTAATACTTATCAGAATATAATAAACAGGCAAAATAATCAAAAGCTCAATATAAATAATGACAAAATATCAGGCTATATGGATTTAACATTAATAGGTTTAAGTAATTTAGCAAAAGTTGAAGGAATAAAATCAGTTGCAGAAGATAATGCAAAAGTTAGATTTGTTGCAGTAGAGGACGATAGAACTACGTTGATGTGCCAAAGCCTTGATGGACAAGAGTTTTATATCAATAAAGAAAATGTATTTGATAGATACTGGCGGAGAAACACAAAAAGAATTAACAATGCAAAGGATACGATGTAGAGGACTTGTTTTGGGGTTAAATCTTCCAACAATAATGCACCATTATCACCATTGCAGAAGTTATGTTGTGTATTTACCATATTATGAACTAGAAAAGAAGTATGGTATTTTTGATAGTGATTTAGAAAAGATTGTAAAAAATAAATATAATGTTCAAAAAGCCAAATTAAAAGGATTGGATAAAGAAGCATTATTGAAAACATTAAATAATATGAATAAAGTTTATAAAGATTTTCCACAAATAGAAAATGCAATAAAAGAAATAAGAGTAATAGAACATCCATATGGAGGATTAAATATAACTCCAGATATACAGGATAATAAATGTATAATGGAAGTAAGTAGAAACTTTTATGGAGATGAAAATATAGTAAAAGAACAATATCAAAATGATGTAAAAAATGGATTTCATCCTAAAAATACAAAGTATGAGGATTTAGGAAATCACGAATTAGGCCATTGTGTTACATATGAAATAATTAAAAACAGATATGCTGATAAAAATCTAATAATTAAAGACTGGAATAATGATATAACAACAAAAGAAATTGTAGCCAAAGCATTTAATAATTTAGGAGTTAATGATAAAATGTCACAAGACTTATTAAGGAATAATATTTCTAAATATGCAAAAACGAAATATAGTGAGACAATAGGAGAAGCATTTTCAGATTATTATAGAAATGGAAAAAACGCAAGTATATTAAGTAGAGAAATCATAAAAATAATGAGAGGAATGATATAAATGATACTGAATCCTAGATGGTTAGATTGGTTATCTGATGAAGAAGACGAAAATGGAAATAGGACAAAATTAAAAGAAAACACACCTGATGACATACGAAAAGAGTATGAAAAATTAATAAAAGAAGAACAAGAAAGCATGAGAAACAATAAATTAAAGAAAACAATATTTTAAGCACTTACTAAAAAGTAGGTGCTTTTATTATGGAAAGAAGGTGAAAAAATGAACGATAGAGCAAAATATTTAGCAGTAGATGAAGAAAAAAACAACAGAATACAACATATAAGAGAATGTTTCTCAATTATCTATGATGAAATTGATTTAAAGTGCAAACCAAGTAGAGAAACATCATTAGCATTAACTAAACTAGAAGAAGCACAGTTTTGGGCAATAAAAGGAATAACAAGGGAGGAAAAATAATATGTGGTTATTAGTTTTAATGTTAAGCATTAAATTACAAATGCCTACTTGGTATTGGATCATATTTACTATAATTACAATATTTAGACCAGTTGTTTGGGTAGTTAAATATAATTTTGCTGATGGATATATGAAAGCAAAAAATAAAGATAATAAATAAGTTAATAACATTTTATAATTATAATTTTTAGATGTAGACGTACATCTATTTTTTATGCCTTTTTACTGATTGCAGGCTATAAAGAACAACAGAATACAAATTCGCAATGGCTGGGGCTTAAGCAATGGCTGGGGCAAAAGGAGTAAAAAATGGAAGGACAAGACAATAATCCAAATAATGCTAATACTGGGGCAAACAATGAACCAGCGGGAGCAAATAACCAAAATAATACAGGAGCAAATAGCAATTCTGTAACGTTTGATGATTTCTTAAAAGATAGAAAAAATCAAGCAGAGTTTGATAGGAGAGTTCAGCAGGCTATCAATACAGCTAAAACAAACTGGGAAGAAATAATGAACAGTGAAAAAAGCGAAGCTGAGAAATTAGCAAAAATGAACAAGGAACAAAAACTTGAATATCAGGCTCAAAAAGAAAGAACAGATAAAGAAAAAGCACTTGCAGAATTAAATGCTTATAAATTGAAAGAACAAGCAATCAAAATAGCAAGTGATAAAGGATTGGATATATCTTTACTAACTTTCTTTAACTTTGAAACAGTAAAAGCTGAAGAAATTAATTTAAAAATAGAAGAAGTTTCAAATGCGTTTAATAAGGCTGTTGAAAAAGCAGTGAATGAAAGGTTAAAAGAAGATACTCCAACTCAAAAGTTAGGTATTGATACACAAAATAAATCAATAGCTAGAGCAAGTTATTAAAAAATAGGAGGAATTGAAAATGGGAGAAATTACACAAGAAGCATTAAATATAATGCTACAAGATGGCAAAACAAAAGATAATTTAAAACAAGTATTAAGCGGAGTACTAGAGAACGTTGCATCAAGAGCAATATCAGAACAAATCAAAGCAAAAAATGGTTCTGGAAATCCGGAAGGTGGAGTGATTGAATATAAAAGATTTGTAAATGCAGAATTAAAAGATAAAGGAACTGCAAGAGCTGCTGGAAAAGGCGATAAAGTAAAAGCTAAACCAGTAAAAGTTGTTATTGATACAGATAAAGAAATTGTAGAGGAATTACAAGGAAAAGACGTAAAACTTTATGGTATCGATGGTATGGCTGAAAAAAGAAAAGTAAATCATCAATCAGCTATCATAAGATACCTAGATAGAGAGTTCTTTGCAAAAGTATTAAAAGGAACAGAAATCCCTGCAAAAGATAACATTCAAGATACAATTGATACTTTATTACAAAAAGCAAGAACTTTAAAGAATGACTTTATTGATGGTATAGAGTCTGATTTATTGGTTATTGTTGTAGATAGTGAATACAGAAAAGGAATGAAAAAAATTCTTGATGATTTACCAAATGGAACAGATCCACAAGAGCAAGCAATTGGTATGTATGATTCTGTTAGAGTTTATGAATCAACAAGATTACCAGATGGAGTAAAAGCTGTTGTAATGATGGATGGAGCTATTGCTCAACCATTTTATGTATCAGAATATGGAGCAGAGAAAATACCATTTGATGATGCTGTAGCATTAGAAGATTTCTTATATAAAGGAACAAAAGCTTTAATGGAAGATACAATATTCTATGTAACAGATGCTAAACTTGCTGAATTAACTGTAACATCAGTAGCAGGTACTTCAACAGGAAAAACAAAAATAACCGTTACACCAGTTTTAACATCTGGAAATAGTTACAAATATAAAGCTGCTGCAAATCCAACAATGCCAGAATATGATGCTGTTTGCACATCTGGATATACAGCTTGGAATGGAACAGACGAAATAACAGCAACAACAGGACAAAAAATAGTAATTGTTGAAGTTGATTCAGCGAATAAGGCTAAAAAAGCAGGAATAGCAACAATTGCTACAATGGTCTAAGAATAGGAGGCAATAGAAATGGCAGAAACCAGTAATATAGATAAAATAATAGCTGATTTGGGAGCTAATTATAAAGATGACAAAAAAGTCTTAGAAGAAATATTAGAGGAAGTTAGTTCTATTGCCTCTGATATTTCTAACAGACAAAAAAATGACGAAAAATTATTTCCATATGTTAAGAAAGCAACTAAAGCAATCTATCTGTCAAGGGGTGCAGAGGGATTAACAAGTCGAAATGAAGGTTCTATTTCAGCATCATTTGAAGATATTATAGATAAGTTAAGAAATGACATTATAAAATCTGGGCTAAGGAGGATTAAGTAATGTTATTACGAGATTTAACAAAAGTTTACATATCAGAATATAAAGAAATAGAAGACCATCGGAGAAACAGAAAAAAAGTGGAGATATAAAGGAAAAGGCTTGCCGGTAAAAGAAATAAATGAAATGTCATTAAAAGATTTGAATGAACTAGAAGTATATAAATTAGCAAAGGAAAGTAATGTTGGTATAGCTTATTTAAATATTCAGCAGGATATAAATGAACTCGATAGGAAATCAACAGGAGAAGTTGACTATAGTAAATATAAAGCAAGAACTACAAGAAAGTATCTTATAAATAAAGGTGATGGAATATCATTTGAAAATATATCGGAGCTAGAAGATTTTATACCAGAATATTATGTAAAAGATGCTTTAAAAATAGGTAGTACAATGTTATACATATTGGAGAAAATGCAAAAATGATTAATTTTAATTGTAACATAAAAGTAAAACATAATTTTAAAAATATAGAAGCTATAATTCAAAAGGTACCAGAGATGGCAAAAGAAATAACAGAAGATGTTTTAAATAGTATTAGAGGTTATGCTATAAGATTGGAAAAAGGTCATAAGGAAAACGGAATATTAATTGAAATGATTGATATGTCAACCAAAGAAGTAAAGGGAAGGGTTTATGCAGACCCTTCTAAATTTGTTACTGAAAATGGTCAATCATATTTGTGGTTTGAGTATTTTGGAACAGGACAATATGCAGAACAAGAACATATAGGAAAAACAAAGCACTTTATTGAATCAGGTTATACAGAATGGTATATACCTGTAAACAAAGTAGGGAGGTCATTAAGTTATCCGATTGTAACTATAAATAACAAACAATTTTATGTTGCAGTTGGAGCAAAAGCAAATCATTTCCTTGGAGATGCTGAATTTCAAAGTAGAAATAAAAACGCAGAGATTATCAAGAAAAAATTAGATCAGATGTTAAAGGAGGTATGCAAATGAGAGATTTAAGTATAAAAGATTTCAGTGATTTATTATATGAACAATTAGAACCATTAAAATACAAACAAATATTAACAAATCCAACAACAACAAGTAAATTTCCTTGTCTTGAATTACATACACCTTTGAAATCTGTGAATAAAACAGAAAATGCATTTCCAATAAAATCTACATTTCAAATTTCAATAACATGTTGGAATGAAAAACAAAGACAAGCAATGCAAATGACAGATGAAGTTAGTACAAAACTTCAAGAATTAAATTTTATAAGGACAAATACCAGCCCAGCAATATACGATTCTATATTGCAAAAATATGGTATAACAATAACATTTGAGGTCATTTATAATGCAATAATGAACTCATTTGATTTTATAAGATAATAGGAGGAATTAAAAATGGCTAGTAACGAAATAAAAGACACAAATACGGTTGCAGATCAAATGCCTGACATAAGTAAATGGGTAAAAGTTTGGTATTCTGAAACAAAAACAGGAGAAAGAACACAAATTGCTTTTACTGAAAAAGTACCAGCATTAGAAGAAGCACCAGATGCAGTAACTGGATCTGCATTGGATTTAGATTATGAATTTTCAGTACCAGGAATAAAAAAGGCATCTAATATTGAATTAGATATATACTTTACACATACACAACATAAAAAATTAAGAAACTTAATGAACAAAGACTTGTACTGGTTTTTCCAAAATCCAGCACATACTGCTCCATTAGGAAGTCAACCATTAGTAAGAACATTAAAAGGACAAATGTTTGTTACAATGGGAGAAGTATCAGTAGGAGAATTTTTAAAAGAAACAGTTACAATATATAAAAATAGTGATGTGGAAGAAAGCGACGGCTTTCCCACAGCCTAGTTCTGATGTAAGTGTCGTGTCAGAACAAATAGGAATAGACACTAACAAAGAGAAGGCAACAAAATAAAGCCTTCTCTCTTTTGCAAAGGAGAGAAAAATGGAATTAGTAACAAGAAACAAAACAATAAATTTAGTATTTACAACAAGAAAAATAGTAAATATAACTAATATATTAAAGGGAAAGAATTTTGAAGATTTATATTTTAAAGCTGTCAATGAAAATGATTTAGATGCTTTAGCAAAAATAATATATGCGTTTGCAGAAGATGAAGCGGGAATAAAATCATTTAAAACAAGTGATGAAGTTTTTGAATTTATAGATGATTATAAAGAAGAAAACAACAAAGCATATGGTGATATATTTAATGAAATAGCAGGTGCAATAAATGATGAGGGTTTTTTCAAAAGCCAAATGACAAAAGAGGAAATGGAAGAGAAAATATCCAATCCATTATCAGGAATCAATATGGAATCACTAATCAAGACATCAGCAGAGAATGCAATAGGACAATTAGCTCAGAGAGAAATAATATCACGAGCTTAGAAAGTATATTAAATAATATAAAAAAATCAAACAATATAATAGAATTAATTTATAACTTAGAACCATTGGCATATTATTCAGGATTGAAACCTAGTGATTTTTGGAATGGAAGATATAAAGATATATACCTTTATTGTGAAATGTATATAATAAGATTACAAGATACATTTAAACAGCAAGTAAGGTTACAAGATGCAACAACTACTAAATTAATTCAAGCAGATAGTATGTGTAATAAACATCCTAAGGTGATACCTCTTACTGATTTTTTTCCAAGCCTATTTAAGAAAAAATAAAATATATAAAAAAATATATTTTCGACAAATTTCGACAGCATTTTTCTAAAAAAGTGATATAATCCTTTTATAATAATAAATAAAGGGGAGAAATAACCATGACAATAAAAGAAGCTGTAAAAGGAAATGGAACAATGTTAGGAATTTTGGCATGTTCTGGAATGATAAAAAAAGCAGAAACAATGTTATCAAATGATGAAAATGTGGAGTTTGCCTGTGTTTATAATGTGTATACTGAGCCTAATAATGAAAATTTAAAAGTAAATATTGGATTGGATACTAAAAAGAAAAATGCTGGAGTAATAGTATTGACAAATAAAAGAATATTCTTTTTAAGCTCGATTTTAGGAAAGACTATAAGTAAGCAAATTAAAATACAAGATATACAATCAGTAGATTATAAAACAACACTATCATTAGCTACAATAAGAATAAAAGGAATTACTGAAATGATAGTAATTGAAGCTACTAAGAAAACAGCAGAAGAAATGATAAGCAAAATAAATGATCTACAAAGTAATTCTAATAGTGAAAAGACTTCTTTTGGTAACATATCACAAGCTGATGAACTACTAAAATTTAAAAAATTACTAGATGAAGGCATAATAACACAAGAAGAATTTGAAAGAAAAAAACAACAATTATTAAAGTAGGATGGTTAAGATAAATGTTTCAATTGATATGTTTCTTATTATGTTTACCTTTTTATTTATTTTATATAGTTGTTAAAGTAGAAATATATATTTTAATTTTTATTATAAAATTAATAAGCAATATAGTTGCCGCACTATTACAAAATGAAAGAAACTACAAGCCCAATAAGTTTAAGACAACAAATTCATTAATCAGTATAGAAAATAATAGTAAGAAATTAAGCTATAATGATGAAAAAGAAGTAATAGTTCATAAGAGTGAATATAAATTGACTCAAATAACAGATATAGAGCTAAAGATTACTATTGATAAAATACAAGAGATATATAAAGAACTGGGATTCGATGTAAAAGTTATAAATATCATAAAAGAAAAATATATAACTGAATACGAGGTAATCTTTCCACAAAATGTTACTCAAGCTGATATTTTATCTGTATCGGGTAAAGTAATAAATGAATTTGAAATAGATGGAGTAAAAATTGTTGGAAATACTAAGAAAAATAATAGAATATATATACAAATACCATTAAAATATGAAAAAACACTTACTTGAGTAGGTGTTTTTATTTGTCTTTATATTCTTTTAGAAACATTATATACCTGATAACATCTCTGAGAAGAGATAGGTGTAGATTATATAACAAAAAATATAAAAATGAAAGGAGGATTAGCTTATGACAGTGGAAGAAATAGAAATTATTGTAACTGCAAAAGTAGAAGAAGCATTAAAAGAATTTGAGAAGTTTTTACCAGCAATAAAGGAAGTAATGAAACAAGCACAAGAAGCTTTTTCAAAAGTAGATATGAAAGAATTTCAAAAAAATATCAATCAATCATTTATGTTAGTAAAAAAACAATTAGCAAATTTGAAAAAAAGTTCTGAAAATAATCAAATAAAGATTAAAATAACAAATGCAGAAGCAATAAAACAAATAAGACAAGTAAAAAAAGAATTAGATGCATTATATAAGCAACATACTGCACGGAGATATAAGCATAAAAAGTAATAATATAAAAGGTTCAAAAGAAAATACTAATGGTAATTTTGATCCAAACGATATTAGTGGAATGACAATAAATGGACAAACATTTAATATAAAGAATATTACTGGTTATTCTAAAGAAATAATGAAATTAACAGGACATTTAAAGACACTGAAAAGTGCATCAGAAGATGTTAAAATTCCAGAAATAAAAGCACCTGAGATTAAAACTCCTGAAACCAAAATAACTGGCTATAGAGGAAGCATTAATAATAATACAGAAAATATTAAACCAAATACTAATTCAATTAATTTGTGGGATATGATAAAAAGTAAAATTCAGCAAGTTATTCCATTTGTTAGACAATTTAAACAACAAATTCAACAAGTGGGAGGCTCAAAAGAATTAGAATTAGTAAAATATAAAATAAGTGAAGTAGAAGAAAAATTAGAAAATGCAAAAGAGGGTAAGATACATTTAAATACTAAAGAAATAATAGAAGCGGAAGCAGAATTAGAAAGATTAAACAATAAAAAAGATAAGCTAGAAAAAGGTGGCAAAGGAAACTTTTTCTCTAACTTTTTTTCAAGTTTAAAGAAAATAACCCCATCTATGAATAATATATCAGGAATAACAATTAAAATTAAGAACCAAATAAAACAATTGAATGGTGGGATAAAAAATGGACTGGGACATGTATTAAAATATGCTACTGCATTATTTAGTTTAAGAAGTGTCTACTCTGCATTAAGTGGTAGTGCTCAAGCTTGGTTAGGAAGTCAAAATAAAGGAGCACAACAATTAAGTGCAAATATAGAATATATGAAATATGCGATGGGAAGTGTATTTGCACCAGTTATACAATATGTAACTAGTTTAGTATATCAATTGATGAAAGCTATTCAAAGTGTAGTTTATGCAATGTCAGGAGTAAACATATTTGCTAAAGCCACAGCTTCATCAATGAAAAATACATCAAGTAGTGCAAAACAAGCAAGTAAATCTTTATCAAGTGTACATAGCGAAATTAACAATGTTTCAGACAATAAATCAGCTAGCAGTGATGGAACAACAACACCTAGTATGGATTTATCTCAAATGGACAATCAAATGAGTTCATTTGGACAAAAATTATATGAATTTTTTAAGCCACTAAAAGAAAGCTGGGATAATTATGGAAGTCAAGCAATTGAAAAATTAAAAACAACAGCAGAACAAATGGGTGGATTAATTTCATCTGTGTGGAAAAGTTTCGAAAATATTATAACAAATGGTACAGCATATTCAATTTTGGAAAATATATTAGCAATAATAGGAAATATATCAGAAGCCATAAAAAATGCATGGCAAAATAATGGAAATGGAGATGCCATAGTACAGAATTTAGCAAATGCATTTAACAACCTTTTGGAAGTAATAAGAAAAATAACACAAAGTACAATTTTCCAATGGATTTTAGATGTTGGCGTGTTGGCAATAGAAAAACTTACAGAAGCAATTGAATGGGTAACACAAAAAGTTGATGAATTTGTGGGCTTTTTAACAGGAAGTAATGATGAATTAGATGGCTGGGCTATTACAATAGGTTCTATTGCAACTGCAATAGGCTTAGTTGTAGCAGCACTTGTATTATATAATGTAGTTGCAGGAATTGCAGCAGTTGTTACGGCTGTTTTAACTTCTCCAATTACATTAGTAGTATTAGCAATAGCAGCCTTAATAGCAATAATTGTTTTATGTGTTAAACATTGGAATACAATAAAAGAAACAATGATCCAAGTAGCTACAACAATAAAAGAAAAAGTAATAACAGCATTTAACTATATGAAAGACAAAATTTCAACTATATTTAATACTATAAAAACAACTATTGTTAATATTTGGAATGAAATTTGGAATGGAATAAAAAATATCATTAATAAAATATTAGGTGGAATAGAAAGCTTTGTAAATGGAACTATAAAAGGTATAAATAAACTATTATCAGGTATAAGTAAGGTTGCCAATGCAGTAGGTTCTTTTATAGGTTTAAATCCAATTTCATTGCAAATAAGCACAATTTCATTACCACGACTTGCAAAAGGTGGAGTGTTAACAGAAGCAACAGCAGTAGTAGCAGGTGAATATTCAGGAGCAAAATCAAATCCAGAAATTGTAACACCACAAAATATAATGAGAGAAACAATTGAAGATGTATTATTAGATTTTGCATCATTAGACAATAACGATAGACCAATAAATTTAACAATTAATGTAGGAAATAAAAAACTAGGACAAATATTACTAGAGGATTTAAGAGATAAAACAAGAAGAACAGGAAAAGACATAGAAGCTTTAATAGGAGGATAAAATTATGTTATGGAGAGAACATGGAAAAGAGGAAAATTTACCAACACCAAGTACATATAGCGCAGATATAGAAGATACAGACAAAGATAGTTATACATCAAATGATGATGGCTCCTTAATTGATAATCCTATCGCAGTAGGAATGTTAAAGCTTTCTATGTCATGGGATTTTAATACAGAAGAAGAAGCAGAAGAATTATGTCAAAAAACATTTAAGAATCCATTTATATTGGATATAAAAATTCCAGTTGTAAAAGGTGGATTTTTAGAAGGAGCTAAGTTTAGAGTTTCAAAGAGAAAAGTTGAAATGATAAAAACAGAAAAAGGAACAGAAACAGAAAAGACAAAATGGAAAACATCATTTAATTTAATGCAAAAAGAATTAACAGATGCACAAAAGCAAATTGTTTTGGAGGTAAACGATGTATAAAGGATTAACAGAAAAAGCAATAAAAACAATATATAAAAGCAATGCACTAACAGTTACTAATATTTATATAGATAATGTATTATTAAATCCAAAATATTTGCTAGATTTTAAACATGGAGGAGAACTATTTGATGAAAAACTAGAGTTGGGAAGTGTTCCAAGTCAATACATAGAGATGAAAATACATAAAAATTCAGGAATAACTAATCCTAAGACAATAAGAATAGAATATGGTGTTTTAGTAAATCATGCTATAACAGTTGCAGAGTTAAATAAAATGCTAGTATGTGATCTAAACAAATTACAAGTAAAAAGTTTAGCAAAACATGATGATAGTTTTGAAATGATGCCAATACGGGATTTATAATGTAGATGACTATGACGATGAAGATAGCAATGTAATAAATATAAAAGCTGTAGACAATATTATAAAATTAGATGCAGACGATGGATATTATGATGCTAGTGAATTGATAAAGAAAAAAGGCTATGCAACTTTAAGTGAAATAGCAGAAGATATATGTAAAAAGAAAGGGCTTGAATTAGAAACAAGCTCTTTTCTTAATTCTAATAAAAAAATATATGTTTATGACAATGAAGTAAAAGCAAGAGAGTATATGAGTTATATTTCAGAAAAAGCTGGAGGATTTTGTTGTGCTGGTAGAATTGGTAAAATTCAAATAAAAAAACTTGGAGAAGATGAAGAAATAATTCCTCAAAGGTTATTTAAAACTTACAAATGGGGTGAAGGACATCAGATATCAAGAGTAGCTTATGAGAATGGAACAGAATCATTTAAAGTAGGAGATGAAACAAAAGATACACTTTGGATTAGACAAGAGAATTTATTTATTAGCGAAGAAGATGATATCCAAAAAATATATGATGCTGTAAAAGATTTAGATTTTTATAGTTTTGAAGGAACAACAATAATAAATCCAGCTGTCGATATTGGAGATATTATTAATATTGATGGCAAAAAGGTAATTTATCAAGGCGAAATGACATTAAACAAACGATTTATAGTAGACATAAAAAGTAAAATAGCAATAAAACAAAAACAAGATACAACAACAAGAAAACAGAGTCAACAAGTTATAAATAGAAAAATTCAAAGTCAAATAGACGAAGAAAATTTAAAATTAACTCAGTTAGCTCAAGAAACAACAGAAAACACTGAAAAGCTTACACAGCATGAACAAACAATAGATAGTATAAGTGATAAGGTATCGCACATAGAAGAAACAACAAATACAATTGAAGGAAATAAAACAATATCATTAGGAAATGCAGTTGCAGGCGAATTAATTGAGTTACACATATATGGAAACAATGATGTATTTAGTAGTTTAAAAATTGGTGATGATGTAGTTTTAAGTGATGATTTATATTTGTTTGGAGATAGCATAATTGTAATAAAAGACTCAAAAGGAAATTCAAAGGAATATGAACTAGGAATTAAAGATGTATTAAGGCAAAAAGATGAGGTTTATGACGAGTATGTTTTAAAAGACGGAAAAGCTCAAATAATTCGTCGAATTAATTTGGACGGAACAATTAAGACAAAAGAGACAATAGAGGATTTAGGGGCATTCTCAATTGAATTATTTGATGGTACAAACACATTATTAATAAAAAACTATACAGCAAGTTTAAAAGCTAAATTTGCAATTCAAAATGATATGACTAATATATATGCTTCAAAGGTCGAAATGAATAGTGCAATAGAACAAACAGCAGAACAAGTTGATATTAATGTAAATAAAAAGCTTGAAGATTATTCTAAAACAACAGAAATGAATGCAGCAATAAAATTAGTATCAGACAATATAACATCAGAAGTAAATAAAAAAGTTGGCAAAACAGAAGTTGGAACATATATTCAACAAAATGCTGAAGCGGTAAAATTAGCATGGAATCAAATATCAGAATTTATACAAATGATGATAATAAACAATAATGCTAGTTTTGCGATATTAGATAGCAATAAAAAAGTATTAATGGCACTTGATAAAACTGGACAACATTTTTATCAAAATGATGGAACAACAATATTTGGGGATATGGGGGTTCAAAAAGAAGATAATGATCAATATATTGCGTTTTCGGTTTTAGCTGATTATAATCAAAAACTTTCGAATGGCATGGCGTGGGGAATAAAAACAAAATCAGATAATAAATTTCACCCAATCTTTTATATTAAGAATTTTGAAATGGCCGAAAAAGCTTCTGACGCATCATATGGAGAATTAGTATTAGCTTCATGTAATATATTATTAGATGGAATCTCAACAGGAATAATTGGTGGAAATATAAAAATATATGCAGATGAAGTAAATAGTGCAATTCAATTTATTAATACAGATACTAACACAATTCTATTGTCTATAAGCACACAAGATTTAGAGTCTGGTTATGCTAAGATAAAATTATTAGATAATATATCAGTTTATAAAAATGTAGGTGGAACAAATTCTTTTAGATTGGGAAGTGGAAATAATTATACTTTAATTGAAGATGATGGTTCAATATCAGCATATGGTGGAACAATTAGATTTGGAATTACCGGACGCGAAGTAAGCTTTGATTTATATGTTAAAAATATGGCTTCGATTTATGGGAATTTGAATGTGAATGGAAATGTATATGCAAATAATATTTCATCAGACAGAAGAATAAAAGACAATATAAAAGATTGTGATGTAAAAGCATTAGATATAATAAATAAATTTCAACATAAGCAATTTGACAAAAAAGATGATGGAAAACATTATAATATAGGTTATATAGCACAAGATATGGAACAAATAGATCCTAATTTTGTAATAAAGAGAGAAAAAACAGATACACTTGAAGAAAGATATTATATTAATGAATTACCGATTATTGCTACATTATCTAAAGCAATACAAGAATTATCACAACAGGTAAAGGCACTTCAAAATGAAATAAAGGTACTTAAGGAGGAAAAACAATGAAATTAATAAATTGGATAAATAAGGTAACAAAGTTAAATCAAACTACAATGACTGAGTTTCAAAATAATATTGAAACTGGAAAGCAAGATAAAATGAAAGAAGGAAAATGGACTCCAAGCATCAATACTGTAGAGAATAAAGCTCCAACCATAACATATACTACTCAAGTCGGAAAATATGAAAGAATAGGAAAACTTGTTTTTGTGGATTTTTATGTAAGAGGTAAAATTACAAAATTAAATGGAACTGAAAATTATGCTGTTATTGAAGGTTTGCCATTTGCACCAAGAGACAAGTATTTTGGACAGCAATCGTTGAATGTGGCCTTGGTATATTCATTGTTGGAAGACAATTTGAATGTAGCATTTATCCCACAAGATGGAAAAATAAGAATACAAGCATTAGAGAGTTCTGCTAAAAAATTAAAAATAACTAATACAAATTATTTTGAAATAGCTGGTAGTGGCTGGTATGAAACTGATGATTAAAGGAGGAATGAAATGGCGGTAAAAAAGATTGAAGAATTAAATATACATAGAGATGTAAATTCTACAGAACAATTTGATGTGCAAGGTTATTTAAATGAAAACTGGGATAAAATGCAAGATGTAGTAGATAACAATGCAGAAGAATTAATGCAAGCACAAAAAGATATAAGTACATTAAAAGAAGACAATAAAACAAATAAAAGTAGTATAGATGTTTTAGAAAAAAGCAATGAAACAAGAGATGGAAAGATTTCTAAAAATACAGAAGATATAGAAGCTATACAAGGAAGCATAAAAACAGCAACAGAAACAATAAATAAAAAAGATAATGAACAAGATGGGAAGATAACTTTAAATAAAGAGTCAATTAAGGAAATACAAGCTGAAAACGAACGCTTGAGAGAGGATATAAAAAGTGTTGCAACAATTGGTGAGGCGAGTGGAGGGAATATACACATAGAAGATAGTAGCAATGCAAGATGTGAACTTGAAATTGGTGGGAATCAGAAACAAGAGACTAGAGAGGGATATAATCAATTTAAAATAACATCTACACAAACTCAAAGTGCTGGTGTTACTATAACAAAAATTGATGAGTCAAGTGTTTCATATCAGGGAACAACTACAGGAATGTTTACACATATGTTAGTTGAATATGATGGTAAAGGACTGGAAATAACTAAACAAATGTATTTAAAAGCTTTTGGTAATTTAACAAATGCAATTTTGTCAGTAAAATTAATAAAAAATGGTAAAACAGAATCAAGTTATTTAAGGGTTTCTCCTGATTTGATTTTAAGTGCAGGAGATGTTTTGCAACAAATATATGTTCAGCAACAAAATACTGGAATTTTAGTTAGTGGAACTTTGCAAGTTTTATTGACAGACTACGAGAATAAAGACAAACCATACGAGCAATACGGAGCAAGTCCAAGCCCAGATTTTCCGAGTCCAGTAAAGAGTGTTGGAAACATAAAAAATATATTAGACATGAGTAATGCTAAAAATGGGGATAGTGCAGGAATAATCTGCACAACTAATGCAGATGGTAGTTATAAGTACAAGGGAACAGCAACATCTCAATATATAAATGTGTGGTTTATGGGTGGTTATGCTACAGATTTGCCAACTTTATTTACGTTAGAACCTGGTACATATTATATTAATGATGTGTCGCTATTCGAAGGAACAACTGGTTTTGCAAATGATTCTAGTAAAAAGATTTGGACTTTTATACGAGCATATAATGTTACAGGGGTAAGAGCACCAAATGCTGTTTCTGGAAATACATATGATGAAACTAAATATCCAATTATAGCGAAAATCGACCACGAAATTCCTTGGGTTCCATATGATTGTGGGTATGCAAAAGTTAATATTCAAAATAAAAATATAGCACCAATTTTTAATTTAGGAACAAATTGGAAATATACGGATAAAGGAATAAAAAATACAATAACAAGTGCTGAGAAAGAAATAACGAAATTTAAATTAAAAGCAGGTCAAACAATAAAAATTGGATTTAAGTTATTTTCGAAACCAAGCCAAGACACTACATTTACTTGGTATGTAAATAATGTTTCTAATATTATTTCAAGCTTTGGACATATAGATAGAACAACTTTTGAATTAAATAAAATTTATACGAGAACATATACGGCAAAAGAAGAATGTGTTATAAGGTCTAAAATGTTTGGTAATGCAAATAACGATATATTTGAATTTCAAGTGTGGGCTGAATACGATAATTTGACAGAATATAAAAAATATGAAGAACAATCATATTTAGTAGATGTTCAACAACCGATGCTCGAAGGAGACAAGTTTGTAAAAATAGATGAAAAATGGTATGAAAAACATAATTTTGATGTTATTTCTACTTTAAATAAATCAAATATAAAAGTAACTAAGTCATCAACAAGTACAGATACTTTTTTCAGGTATTTATTAAGTTTAAATGCAGTAAACAGAAAAGAAGGAATAGGACTAAAAATATATTCTACTCATTTTATAAATAAAAATTCTAGGTGGGCTCGAGTTGAAGGAATTTGTGGTTGGGAGAGTGGAACTACATTTTGTTTAGGAACATTTAATGCCGAATATGATACTGAAGAAAAAGTAACAAATTTTTTACAAAATACAGATGTAAAAATATATTATGAATTAGCAGAACCAATTTTGTTAGAATGTACAGAAGCACAAAGTAAAGTATTAGATGAGATATACAATACAGCACATACATACAAAAATATAACAAATATCTCAGCTGAGTCTGCAGAAGTAAATCCAATTATAAACGTAAAATATCTTAAAGACACAGAAACAGAACATAACAAATTACAAGCACAAATAGATGAGATAAAACAATTATTAAGTACAACAGAAACAAGTGCATTATTATTAGATAATATCCAAAAAGAATTAGAAAGCGAGGTGTAAAAGTATGATAACTGAATTATTAAAGAGATTAATCACAAAGAAATACTACAAAGAAAAGACAGACATAGAAAACAAGTTAAATGTATTTTATGCAATGAGTAAGATAACAGATGAAGAATATAGCGATTTAATATTACTAGTAGAAGATACATATATTAAAGTAGAAGAAACAGAAGAAAATACAGAAGCTACTAAGGGGGAAGAATAATGCAAGATACAGAATTAATTGAAAAAGTAGCTCACTTAGAAGAAAGAGAGAAGTCAAATACAAAAAGATTAAATGAACATGATGATAGACTCGATAAGCTCGAAAAAACATATTCTATAATGGAAAAAATGGATTATAGAATGGGTAAAGTAGAATCAGCAGTAGAAAAAATAGATCAAAAATTAGAAGGTAAAGTATCAGAAGATGATAAAGAAAAAGGCAAAAAATGGGACAAGCTAATTGATTATATATTTTACTCAATTTTGGCAGTAATACTAGGACTTATATATGTAAAATTAGGATTAAAATAGTAGGAGGGAAAATTATGAAACAAGCATGGGAAGATTTAAAAAGCTTTGTAACAATAGCGATGATAGTATTATTATTCGTTATTGTTATAGCAAACTTATTTGGAGCAGTGCTAAGTGAAACAATATTAGTATTAGTAACAAATTTGGTAACAGCGGTATTTACATATTATTTTAGTAAAAATAAAACAGATGTAAATACAGAAAACAAGGAGGAATAGTTCATGGAAGAAGATAATGTTATTATAGAAAATGTAGAGTTTAATGAAGAATTATACAATAAAAATATTGCAGAAAATGATTTTTCAAATTCAGAAATGAATGGAATAGGAGATGATGACAATGCAAATAACTAAGATGTTAGTGCCTCAAAGTAAATATGACATAAAATGTCCGTATGAAATGGAGCCAGAATTTATTGTAGTTCATAATTCATATAATGATGCCTCAGCAATGGCAGAAGTATCGTACATGATAGGAAATAATAATAAAACATCATTTCATTGTGCTATAGATAATGTGCAAATAGTGCAAGGAATACCATTTGATCGCAATAGTTGGAACGCTGGTGACGGAAGAAATGGTAAAGGCAATAGAAAAGGAATTTCTATAGAAATATGTTATTCAAAATCTGGTGGAGAAAGATTTGATGATGCAGAAAAGTTAGCTGCAGAATATATAGCATATTTATTAAAACAATATAATTGGGGAATTGATAGAGTTAAAAAACATCAAGATTTTGCAAATAAATATTGTCCACACAGGACATTAGACCTTGGCTGGGATAGATTTTTAAACATGATTAAATCATATTTAGAAGATAAACCAATAAATAATGATGAAATAGAAAATGGGAGTGATGAAGAAGTGAGAACATACAAAAATGGAAGTACAACAGAAGTTGTATATGCAGATACGGCTTGTACAAAAAGAATAGGTAGTTTAGATCCAAGAGAAAGCTGTGATTGCTTTGGAATATTTAATGATAGAGCTATGGTTAGATATCAAGTAAATGGAACAAACAATTATAAAATAGGATTCTGCAAATGGCTTGGAGGTGTAAAATAATGTATGGAGAATGGATGAAAGATTTTCCTATCATAGTTGGAAAGTAAAATGTTGAGGTAGGCTGATTAATTTTGGTCTACCTCTCTTTTTATGGCATAATGAATTTAAAATAATTTAAAATTCTACTTTTTCAATTTTTATATTATTTTTATCATTATCATTTACAATGAATTTTAAAATCTTTACTTCTGATAAATTTTTGTTGATAATATTTAAAAACATATCACCAAAAACACTTTCTAAATCTTTTGGACTATGATGTGTAAATGAAATTGGTTTTAAACTTTGTAAATTAAAAGAAATAGGAACCTTGTTTTCTTCAGGTACATTAGCATAAATTAGATCTTTATCTTCTGTGATAAAGTAAAAATAATCTTCTATGAGTGGATCAGGATTCTCGACAGAATTTCTTTCTAAAAAAACATATTTCATATAAATTTCCTCCTTTTTTCTGCACTATATCACATAAAAACTAAAAATGTTGTCGAATTTTGTAAAAAAAGATAAAAATAAATTTTATACCAAAATTTGAGGGATAAAACTATATTGACACAAAATAAAAACGGCTTAAAATTGATTTTGACAATGCTGATTTTTAAATAAAAATTGTGAATATTAATAAATAATATGCATATACTATAATACAAACATGAGTTCTAAAAATTTGACAGAGTTAAATAAGTATGATAAAATATTACAAAAATATTACAGATTATTACATTTAGATTAAGTTTTATTATAAATTGTTGACAATATTAATAATTTGTAATAAGTATATAAATAGAAGGAGGGAGTCTTATGTTTAGTGCTAAAGATATTGCAATTTGGTTTTTAATAAAAAATAATGCAGAAGTACATGAACATGAAGCAACTAATGATAACTATGAAGTATACGAAGGAATAACACATTTAAAATTACAGAAATTATTATATTATGCACAAGGTATAAGTTTAGGAATGTTTGATAAACCAATTTTTAGTGAAAATATTGAAGCTTGGCCACATGGTCCAGTTGTGAAAGAAGTTTATAGTGTTTATAATACATTTGGAAGAAATAATATAGACATAGAAATGGATAAGGAAAAAGAAGAAATTATAAAGAAAATTGAAGATGATAGAGAAGTATCAGAAGCATTAAATTTAGCATACGATAATTTTGCAATTTATACGGCATGGCAACTTAGACAAATGACACATGAAGATAATACTCCTTGGGACATAACACAAAAAACAAAAGGGTTGGGTTCAGTTATAGATAACTCACTTATTAAACATTATTTCAAAGAAGAAGTAATAGCATAATGGGAATAAAACAAAAAGGTAAAATTCAAAAGCCTTGCACAAATTGCTTTGCACCACAATATTTAAAATTCAATTTTTCTTATATAGTTTATGAAGACAATTTTGAAGATCAATATCAATTACAATTTTTAAAAAGAATAAGAGAATTATCTAATGATACTTATAATATAATAAGAAATAGAGATAAAAAGATAGGATTTGAATTTGTTGAAATAAACGAACTTGGAATAAAAAAGAGTATTCCAGAAAGATTTAGCAATAGATTTGACGCAAAAGAATATAACAATAAATTAGCAATAATGAGATTGTATTCAAATAATAACCCAATATTAGCAAGAGTTATAGGTGTAATTATAAAAAATATTTATTATATATTCTTTATAGATATTGGAGGAAAATTATATTCACATGATTAAATAGAGAACTAGTTTTTGCTAGTTCTTTTTTTATGCAAAAATTTAAAACGTATTCGACAAAATTCACCTTACAATTAACATAAAATATGATACAATGTATTTGAGGTGATTTATATGGAAAAATATTATTTAAAGTCACTACAAATGATAAAGAATCTAAAAATAAAAAACAAGAAAGAATATAACAAATTATTATCTGATTACTTATTATTAAATGTAGAAAGTTTAAAATACTATGCACAGACTAATAATTTTAAGAAGATAGTAGAGAAAGCAAGAGAAGTCTGAAAGGGCTTCTTTTTTTATTAAATTCTGTAAAGTTTCTCATAAGAAACCATATTTGAGGTATAAAGAAAACAGCAATTGAAATACTACAAATGAAGAGGTTTTTATGAGAGTAATAATATTATTGAGAGAGGTAAGGCAAAGCAAAAACTTGACATTAGATGAACTTGCAAAGATGACAAGAATGTCAAAAGGTCATTTGAGTAGAATAGAAAGACAAGAGACAGAGCCAACTATAAGTACTTTAGTAAGATTAGCTTTAGCTTTACATGTAGATGTAAGTAAATTATATAAAGTAGAAATTTAATTATAAAAAAATTTTTCAAACATTTCATATAATAAATTGACACTTTCATAAAATGTTTCTCATAAGAAACTAATTTTACTATATTTATAAATCGAAGCTTCAAACAAACGAAAAAGGAGAATATTATAGATATGAATGTTGTAGAAAATGAAATAGTAAAAGAGTTAAATTGGAAAGAAAAAATAATTGTAAAAGTATTTAATAAAACATTTAAAAAGGTAGCTGATTTAGTTAGAATAAATATAGTAAACAGACTTATAAATTAATGCAATAAATAATGCAATAGCAGGAATATTTTTAATTAAACTTAAATAACTTCAAATAAAAAATGCTTAAAATCAGTATTTTTTGATACTGGCAAATATAAAAGAATACTCTGAAATAGTATATTTTTGACCATCCGCACCATAGTAAGAATAGAGAACTTTTAAAGTTCTCTATTTTTTTATGAAATTAATGCAGTAGAGGGTTGAAATAATATTTAAAATATAGTATAATAATGGACGTAACAGTATTGTTGCACCTTTGAAAAGTAAAATTTCGGAGGTGCGAGCCTCCGAACAATAAAAAGGAGGATTTATTATGACTAAACAGGTCGTAAAAACTATTGTTTGGGCAGTAATCGTTTTCCTCATTCTTGCTGCATATAAAAGTATTGTAGCAGGAAGTGACAATTGGCTGGAAGAAACGCTCTATTGGGTAATTCCATCAGCAATTGGATATTTCTTGGGGTATGGACAAGCACATAGAGACGAAAATTGGTAATTGTCCCCAAAAGCTATGCAATATATATTGCATAGCTTTTATCTTTTTCGAAGAATTTGCTAAAAATAAAATTCTAGTATAATTATGTGAAATCTTTTTTTATACTTATATCACTAAGAAAGTACAACAGATTTTTATGCTTTCTTCTGACTAAAAATGATGAAATAATAACTAAAAAACTAATTTTGAATATACTATAATAATTTAAAAATAGGAGGAAAAAATGGAAGACAATATAATAATTGAAGATATAGAATTTAAAGAAGAACTATATCAAAAAACGATAGAAGAGAATCAGTTTTCAGAATCAAATATTCATGGAATAGGAGATGGTGAAAATGCAGATAACTAAAATGTTAGTACCTAAAGAAAGATATGAGATAAAATGTCCATATGAAATGAATCCAAAATTTATTATAGTTCATAATACGACAAATGATGCATCTGCGATGGCAGAAATATCATATATGATAGGAAATAATAATAAAGTATCATTTCATTGTGCAGTTGATAATACTAGAATAGTTCAAGGAATTCCATTTGATCGTAATAGTTGGAATGCTGGAGATGGCAAAAATGGAGAAGGAAACAGAAAAGGAATATCTATAGAAATATGTTATTCAAAATCTGGAGGAGAAAAATTTAAAGACGCAGAAAGACTTGCTGCAGAATATATTGCTTATTTATTAAAACAATATAAATGGGAAATAGATAAAGTAAAAAAGCATCAAGATTTTTCAAATAAAGATTGTCCGCATAGGACGTTAGAAGAAGGTTGGCAAAAATTTTTAAATTTGATTAGTTTTTATGTAAAAGATAAGCCAATAAATGATGATGAAATAGAAAATGGGAGTGATGAAGAAGTGAAAACATATCAAAATGGAAGTACGAGTGAGATTGTATTTGCAGATACAGATTGTACCAAAAGAATAGGAAGCTTAAATCCGAGAGAGAGATGTGATTGTTTTGGGGTGTTTAATAATAGAGCAATGGTAAGATATCAGGTAAATGAAACTAATAATTATAAAATTGGTTTTTGTAAATGGCTTGGTGGTGTGAAATAAAATTTTAAAGAAAATTATGTAAAGCATTTGACAATTTTATGCAAACATGATATTATATAAAAGATGATGTTATTGGATTACTCCATGTATGTCATGCCCGAACACACACACTTTAAGACGTGAGAGAATTCTCACATGGAGGAACATTATGGTTTCTGTTAAGATGTGCGACATGTCCAAGTGTATCGCTGCTTCTGTTTTTCAAAAGCTCAACGCCAGCAAGGTCACGCTGAAGGAGGACCCTTTTAGCTACTATGATGATCTGATCATCGTGACCGACGTTGAACCCAGCGACTTGGTCTACCCTGAGGGGTGGTACTACGCAAATGGCAACTTCCGCAACAAGTATAACAGCACGACTGGTATGTATGAGGAAGTCCGGATGGTCGACTCTACTGGCGAGTCCTGGGCAGGTAAGGCAACTTACTGCACCAAGGATATCTCTAAGTAACCATAAAAAAGGTTTTTAATCTGTTAAAGGATTGCTAATCTTTTTGCTCTCTCTTTTTGAGGGAGTTTTTTTATTGGAAAAAATAGATATAAAATTGACAGTTTTATGTAAAAATGATATAATAAAAATGTCTTTAGTTTCTTGCACAGAGTTACTTTTAGGATTTTTTTTACTTCTGGGGGGCTGTGCAAAACCTCCAGATAAATATGTGGAGGCATATGAAATGTTTGCAAAGTATAATGGTGGTAAGGATTCTTTGTATGTTTGTACAGAACCAGACAAGTTGAAAATTGGGCATATTTATGAAGTGATCTCTGCAAACAATAAGGGAGAGCAACTTGACTATGCACTGAAAGGTGTTGTTGGCCAGTTTAATTCTGGTTGGTTTGACAAAGTAAATGTATATACAGCCATCACAAGGAATCAGCCAGCTGTAGGACATAGCATGAACTGTATTAAAGTTGAATATTTTGATGGCAAATATAAAGCCACACCGTGGACAACTTCTATGGTTGTAAAAAGTGAAGAAATCGCAGAAGGCGTTTTCAAAGTTATTACAACAAACAATGTTTACATGACTATGTTGGTCCGTTAAGCAAACAAAAAAGAGAACTCTTCCCAATGGAGGAGTTTTCTTTTTTTAAAAAATTAAATAAATATTCAAAAAAAAGAATTGATATGATATAATCACATATGAAAATTGAAAAATAATAATTTTAACAGAAGAATTTAATTGAAAAACATATGTGAAGGGGAATAATATTATGGGGAAAAAAAGAAAAAAGAGTAGGAATAAAATTTTAGAGGTTGTTAGTTTTTTTATAGTTATAGTAATTGCAGTTTGTGGAAGAAATATAAATGATAATAATTATACTCAAACAAATACAGATTTAATACAAAATTCATCAGCAATAACATATAATTTAAAAGATATACCAGAATATTCTGGTACACCATATGCAGTGTTAAATAATAATAAACCAGAGTTTTTAGAAAGTGATTATACAACAGAAAGTTTTGAAAATTATTCAGAATTAGATGTTTTAGGCAGATGTGGAGTAGCTTATGCAAATGTTTGTAAAGAAATAATGCCACCAGAGCGGAGATGAAAGAGGAAGCATAAGTAGTGTAACACCAACTGGTTGGAAACAGAAAAAATATAATGGAACATATTTATATAATAGATGTCATTTGATTGGATATCAATTATCAGATGAGGATGCTAATAAACAAAATTTGATAACTGGAACAAGATATTTTAATGTTGAAGGTATGTTGCCATTTGAAAATCAAGTTGCAGAATATATAAAAAAACAAAAAACAAATGAAAATAAACATGTTTTATATAGAGTAACCCCTATATATGAGGGGGATAATTTATTAGCAAGTGGAGTGCAAATGGAAGCATTGTCAGTTGAAGATAAAGGTGATGGAGTTTGTTTTAATGTATATGTTTATAATGTACAACCAGGTATAAAAATTAATTATGCAACAGGAGAAAGTTCATTAGAACAATAATTTCTAATAAATGTTAACCAAAGGAGAATGAGTAGAGTTGAATTTAGATATTTTTGAAAACTTAATAGATAAAGTCAAGGAAAATGAATTTATTCAAAATTTTACAAAAGAGTTAGAAAAAAATATAGAAAATAGTATGCAAAAATCAATGTTAGAAAAATTTGTAAGTGATAATAAAATTGTTTCAGAATATAAGGATAAAATGCTTATTAACAGAAATATGATATTGCAAGAATTAAACAATAATGAAATGTATTATATATATGATAAAAAAGGTTCAGATTATTTAGCAACAATATGTGAAAAAGGAAAAAGTCATGAGATAATAAGAATTCCTGAAAGAGATGTAAAATCTAATGTTAAAATTGATAGTGTATTAAGGAAAACAAATGATAAATTTGAACTAGATGAAGAAACAACAAATATTGTAAAAATTAAGCAAGAAAAAAAGTTTAATGAAATACTAGAAGAACAAAATAAAATGATGGAAAGTCGAAGAATAGAAGGACATATATATGAATATGTAGAAGGCTCAAAAGACAGTGTATGGTTAATAGATAATAATTTAAACAATGGAGATGTATTTGAAGAAATACAACAAGAAGTATTTAAAGATGCACAAGAAGGAGATTTATTTGAATATATAAATGGAGAATATAAAATAAATAAGTGAAAGGAATATACTAAAAATGAGTATACAAAAAAACCAAGAATATATTGTAGATATTATAGATAATGGTTTCGAAGGAGAAGGAATTGCAAAAATAGATAATTTTACAATATTTATTCCAGGAACAATAAAAGGAGAAAAAGTAAGAGTACTTATAGTTAAAGTATTATCATCACATGGATTTGGAAAAATTGTAGAAATAATTGAAAAATCACAAGCTCGTCAAGATGTAGATTGCAATACATATAAAAGATGTGGTGGATGTAATTTAAGACATGTAAAATATGAAGAAACTTTAAAAATGAAACAAAATGCAGTACAAAGCCTTGTAAATAAAACATTGAAAAATAAACTACAAGTTAAAGAAACAGTAGGAATGGAAAATCCATTACATTATAGAAATAAAGCACAATATCCAATAGGAATAAATAAACAAGGTGAACCTGTAATTGGAGTTTTTGCCAATAGAACACATGAAGTTATTCCAATAGATAATTGTTTAATTCAAAATAAAAAATCAGAAGAAATTGCTAAATTTATAATTGAATTTATAAAAGAAAAAAATATTAGTATATATGATGAAAAAACAGGAAAAGGATTAGTTAGACATATTGTAACTAAAGTTGGAATAAAAACTGGAGAAATAATGTGTGTAATTGTTATAAATGGACATAAAATTCCAAATGAAAGTGAATTAGTTGAAAATTTAAAAACAAGATATCCTGAAATAAAGGCAATTGTAAAAAATGTTAACATGAAAAATACAAATGTAATATTAGGACAAGAAAATATAAATTTATATGGAAATGGATATATAGAAGATATTTTAGGTGAATATAAATTTAAAATATCGCCATTATCATTTTATCAAGTAAATCCTGTACAAGCTGAAAAATTATATAATTTAGGTGTTAGTATGGCGGAAATTACAAAAAATGATGTTGTATTTGATTTATATTGTGGAATAGGAACAATTTCTTTATTTATGTCTAAATTTGCCAAAAAAGTATATGGAATTGAAATTGTTGAAGAAGCGGTAAAAATGGCTAAAGAAAATGCTCAGAATAATAATGTATCAAATACAGAATTTTTTGCAGGTGATGTTGAAATTGTACTTGATGATTTGATTAATAATAAAGGACTTAAGGCTGATGTTGTTATGTTTGATCCACCTAGAAAAGGGTTAGATAAAAAGAGTATAGATAATATTTTGAATATTAGACCAAAAAAGATAGTTTATATTAGTTGTAATCCTGCTACTTTGATAAGGGATTTAGCTGATTTTGAGAATGAGTATGATATCAAAACAATAATTCCTGTTGATATGTTTCCTTATACATCACATGTTGAATGTGTTGCAACATTGCAATTAAAATAATAAATACAAATAAGAAACACAGATTGCTAGTGTTTCTTATTTTATAGAATATCATAAAAATTTTTAAAAATATATCCTTTATCTTTTAAATATTTAATAGAATCCTTTAAAACAATAGAAGAATTACTAACATCTTTAGTATCATGCATTAAAATAACAAGAACATCTTTGTTTTTGGAGGATTTTATTAAATTATTCAACAATTGTGAAGAAGAATACTTTTTTATTGAATCATTATTTAAACAATTCCAATCAATATAGTTAAAATCAATATTTTGAAGAAGTTTTACTGCTTCTTTCTTTTTTGCTTTATTTGAAGGAGACATAAAACCGTTTGGAAATCTAAAAATATGTGAACAGTAATTTGGAACTCCAATTGCATTTCCAATAGCTAGCTCAGTCTTTTTTAGTTCATTTAAAAAATTATCAGAGCTTTTATATAATAAATTATTATTATGAGAATACCCATGATTAGCAATATAGTGACCTTCATCATATGCTCTTTTAGTTATTTCTGGATGTGAATCAACACATTTTCCGATTACAAAAAAAGATGCTTTTACATTTTCTTCTTTTAAAATATCTAGAACTTTAGGAGTTACTGAAATATTAGGACCATCATCAAAAGTTAAAAATGCAATTTTTTCATTAGGATATAATTCAATAAGTTTTTTATATAAATTGTTTGAGTCATTTTGGATATCAGAAATAGTATTTGATGTTTTGAAAATAGAAAAATATATACCAAAAGATAACAAGATAAATGTAAAAAATATTAGCATTAAAATTATTTTTTTATTGATAAAGTATACTTTCATAAAATCACCTTATTAATAATATGTATCAAAAACAGATTTATTAAAAATATTGTTAAATTTATAAAACTATGATAATATATTTGTATTATAGGAGAAAGAAAATGCAAATACCTGATTTTTTAATAAAAAAAATAAATAATGAATATAATGAAGAAATATGTAAAAAAATTAAAAATGGGCTTGTTTCAAAAAAGCCAGTTACTTTTAGAATAAATACATTAAAAACAGATAAAGAAAAAGTTATAAAAGAATTGAAAGAATCTAATATTGAATTTGAAGAAGTTAAATGGAATAATGATGCAATAATTATAAAAAATGTATTAGAAGAAGATATAAGAAAATTAAAGATATATGAAAATGGAGAAATTTATTTACAAAGTTTATCATCAATGATTCCACCAGTTATACTTGAGCCAAAGGAAAAAGAAAATATATTAGATATGGCTGCTGCACCAGGAGGAAAAACAACACAAATATCTGCAATTTCAAGTGGAAAATCTTATATAACTGCATGTGAAAAAAATAAGATTAGATGTGATAGATTGAAATATAATCTTCAAAAACAAGGTGTTGGAAATGTTAATGTAATGCAAGAAGATGCAAGAAAATTAAGTGATTTTTTCTCATTTGACAAAATATTATTAGATGCACCATGTAGTGGAAGCGGTACTGAAAGTGTATTTAATCAGAAATTTACAGAAGAATTAATACAAAGGTCTGCTAAAACTCAAGAAGAATTATTAGCAAAAGCTTTGAAAATATTAAAAAAAGATGGTGAAATTGTATATTCTACTTGTTCAATTTTGAAAGAAGAAAATGAAAAAGTTTTAAATAAAGTTTTAAAAGAATTTAATGCAAAAATTGTTCCTATAGAAAAAATAGAAGGAATCGAATATTTACCAGTTGAAATTGAAGGAACATTATGTATTTCACCAACAGAGTTATATGAAGGCTTTTTTGTTGCTAAAATAAGAAAATAAATATTTGATTTATAAAGAAAGGAAAAGATATTATGATGATACTAGTATTGAGATTAATGTGTGGTGGATTTTGGATGATTTCATATAGTATTGCTATTTATAAAGGAATAAAAGAAAAAAGTTATGCAATGCCATTTTTCTCATTGTGTTTAAATATTTCTTGGGAGATGCTTTATTTTAAGAAAGTCATAAATGGAGGCGATGGTGGATTAATATGGATAATTATTGATAGCATATGGCTTATTTTAGATGCTGGAATTTTAATTACATATTTCTTATATGGAAAAAAATATTATCCAGATAAATTAAAAAAATATTTTTGGGGATTTAGTATTTTCCAATTAATTATAGCAATGCTAATTATGAATGAGTTCTATACAACTTATCCATTTCATGCTAAAATAAATGCAGGCTTCTTTATAAATATTGTAATGTCTATGCTATTTATAGATATGTTAGTAAAGAGAAATGGAAAAGAGGGACAATCAATAATATTGGCAATTACGAAATTTATTGGAACATTAGCAGCAACAACATTAAGTGGATTTTACTTTGGAGCAATAAGTCGAATTTCACTTGTTTTGGGTGGAATATCTGCTATTTTGGATATTATGTATATTTATTTACTGATAATATGGGATAAAAAAGAAGAGGGTAAAAAGTAAAAATTTTTGCTCTTTTTTTGTTATATTTTTTATAAAAAATTAGTGAAAAAAACTATAAAAAAAGTGTTAAAAAAACGCTAAATTTGTTGAAAAAAATCGTGTATTATGATATAAAATATATAGAGAGAAAAGATAGAAAAAAAGTACAAATGGGGGAAATATAAAAATGCGAAAAAGTAATATTATAATAAAAAAAGTAAGAAATTTAATGATACTAAGTATGGCTGTAATAGTTATTATTAGTGTCTATTTTAATATTTTAAATTCTAGAGCAAAAGAAACCACTGATATTGTAGCTAATGTAACTGATGAAACAGGAGAAGTTGATAGTCAGAAAGTTACTTTGGTTGCAACTGGAAATAAGAATGGTAATTATGAAATTTCTTTGCCTGAAACTATAAGCAATGTTTATGTTTCTAATTATAAAACTTTAAATGGTGATAAGAGTGCAAATGATAAAATTGTTCTTTCACAGGATGAGGTTGAAAATAAAGAGATTAATTTGGAAGTGAATTATGATAAAAAGAATGTGACTTCGACAAAAACTAATGAAGAGATGACTTTGTATAAACAAAATCTTGAATATGATGATAAAGGAATTTATGTAGAAGGGTATATGCCATTATTGGCACAAATAAATGTAATTCAAAATGAAAATGATATTTCTTTGGAGATATTGTATACAGTTGTTGAAAGTAATAATATGTCAACAAAAGAGATATATGTTCCAAGTGAATATGAACAAACATTAAAAATAACATTAAATAAAAAAAAGTATGGAGTAGAACAAAGTTTAATAAGTTCTACAGATGCAGAATATATAGTAGTAGAGCAAAGTGATTCAAAATTAGTAATAAATAATATATCATCAAATACAATAGATATAACAAATGAAGAAGTTCCAACAATTATTTCGAGTCAATATAATGGAGAAGATAACAAATATTATTTCGCTGGAGGACCAATAGCAAACTCACAAATAGAAAGTATAAAATTTGTTACAAATCCAAAAGAAGTACTTGGAACAAAATGGGATGCGTCAGAGAATGGAGATAATAGTGTAATAGCTGGATATATAGATAGTAATGGAAATGAATTATATGAAATATATGTAGCATCAAATTCAGATAAAACAACAAAAGTATATACACCAGAAGATGCAAGTTATATGTTTTATGAATGTAGCAATTTAACAACAATAGATATTCAAAATTTAGGGACAAGTAAAACAACAAACATGAACAGCATGTTTGCAATGTGTACAAATATTACAACATTGGAATTACAAAATTTAGATACAAGTAATGTAGAAGATATGGAAAATATGTTTTTTGGATGTGAAAATCTTGAAACATTAGATATAAGTAATTTTATTACAGCAAAAGTAACAACAATGAGTAATATGTTCCAAAATTGTAAAAAGTTAACAGAATTAAATTTGAAAAGTTTTGATACATCTAAAGTAATTGATATGAACAGTATGTTTAATGGATGTGAAAGTTTAACAATATTAAATTTAAACAATTTTAATACAACAGAAGTAACAGACATGAGTTGGATGTTTTATAACTGTAAAAATATTACAACTTTAGATATAAGCAATTTTGATACAAGTAATGTAATAGATATGAGTGCAATGTTTTCTACATGTGAGAATTTAACAACATTGAATATAAGCAATTTTAATACAACAGAAGTAACAAGTATGAATGCAATGTTTTCAGACTGTAAGAAATTGCAAATATTGAATATAAGCAATTTTAATATAAGTAAAGTTGAAGATATGAGTTTTATGTTTTCTGGATGTATTAAATTATCAGAATTAGACTTAGGAAAACAATTTACAAAAATAGCAAACGAAAATGAAGGAATTTTTGATGGATTAGAAGAAAATCAACTAGTAATTAAAGTACCAAGTGCAATATATGCAGGAAAAAATGAGATAAAATTAAATAATGGTTCAACAGATATAATAACTTTCTTAGACAATGTTAAAGTTGAATGCAAATATAAAATAGAATGGAAAAAAGTATCAAGTTCAGTAGATATTGCTCAAAAACAAATAAATGTTGTTCTACAAGCAGAAGGAGTTAATACAACATATGATTCAGCAAAAATCTTGACAGATGGAATTTCGAAATATTTGCAATTATATATAGATGAGAAAATAGTAGATAATTTGACTGTTACGATAGAAAATCAAGAAGTAAAAAACGGAAAATTACAATGTACATTGAAAATTAAAAATGAAGAAAAAGGATTTGAAGATTCTGTGATTATGAAGGGGAACGTGAGAGTTGTGTGTGGAAATCATAAATCATGAAATCGGGGGGCTTTGAGCGGGTAAGTCATAAATTTAAAATCTAAAATTTGCAAGGTGGATTTAACAGGTAAGTGGAAATATAAAGAGGATTATGGTTACGGGGTAGCCGAGGGTGAATTGTTCTTGAAGCA
>OGFF01000594.1_pt1 | contig 48967 bp, 39 predicted proteins | sample 1570751 | NCBI WGS metagenome assembly OGFF01 (sample SAMEA2581951, study PRJEB24529) | metagenome | biome: Human gut stool | place: China | collected 2011 | reverse complement strand
GCACAGAAATAATTATTAATCTCAGTATTGATATTATTTCTTGTCTACCCTATTATATTAGAGGATGCGAATAAGGAGGATTACAAATATGGAACTTAGTCAATTATTAAACCCTAAACAATTAGAAGCAGCCACTTATCTAGATGGACACCTAAGAATCATTGCCGGTGCTGGTTCAGGTAAGACACGTGTTGTCACATATCGTATAGCATATTTAATTGAAGAAGTAGGAGTCAATCCTCATAACATTCTCGCTATCACATTTACTAATAAAGCAGCCAATGAAATGAAAACAAGAGTAGAAAACATTCTAGGTACATCTTTAGGTACAACAATCTGTACAATCCACTCTTTATGTGTCAGAGTACTTAGACAACACTCTACTGCCATTGGTTATCCTCATAACTTCATTATTATGGATGAGGAAGATCAGAAATCGCTTATTAAAAAGTTATATAAAGGAAAAGAAATAGATCAAAAATCAATCAGTATCAAATCTATGATCAACTATATCTCTTCATATAAGGTTAACTTTGTATCTCCTGCCAAAGCAGTACAGTTAGCAGGTAATATGCCAGGAGAAAAACATAAAGCAGAAATCTATGCCATGTATGAAAAGTATAAAGAGGATCATAATATGATGGACTTTGATGACCTTTTAGTCAATACATTAAAGATCTTCCAGGATAATCCTGACATTGTATCAAGATGGTCTAGACGTTATCAATTTGTCCATGTAGATGAATTCCAAGATGTTGGCTCTATTGAATACAACCTTATTCATTACTTTGCTCAGGATTCTATTGTCTGTGTTGTAGGAGACCCAGACCAGACAATCTATTCATTTAGAGGCAGTGATGTGAACTATATCATGAACTTTGATAAAGACTATCAAAACGTTAAAACTGTTATACTAGATCAGAATTATCGTTCTACAAAAACAATCCTTGATATCTCCAATAATCTTATTAAGAAAAACAAGAACAGATTAGAAAAAGACTTATTCTCTGAATTAGAAGAAGGAGATAAAGTTATTCATTATGCAGCAGTAAGTGAAGATGCAGAATCAAAATATATCTGTGATACAATCCAGAAGATTACACAATCCGGTGTATCTGAATCCCATATTGCGGTACTCTATCGTGCGAATTATTTATCTCGTTCTATTGAACAGGAAATGATTCGCCGACAGATTCCTTATAAGATTTTTGGTGGATTAAAATTCTTTAATCGTAAAGAAGTCAAAGATGCTTTAAGTTATATTAGATTAGTCGTTATGGGTGATGATTTATCATTTGAAAGAGTCGTTAATACACCATCTCGAGGAATTGGTGCGAAGACTTTAGAAAAGATTACCCTTACAGCCTCAAGACATGGTATCTCTAATTATGAAGCAGTCTGCTTCTTCTTAGATGAAACAGGTATAGGCGGTAAAGCTAAAAAAGGACTCAAAGAACTTGTAGAAGTTATTGAGAAAGCAAGAGTTTCTGATAAGAGCTTAGCTGATATTTATGAAGATCTATTAAAGGATACAGGTTATTTGAAAATGATGAAGGATGGGCAGGAAGATAACCGTATTGAAAACTTAATGGAATTAAAGAATTCTATTGATACTTATGTCAATACTCATCCAGAAACACCTGATTTTGAATCATATTTACAGGATATTGCCCTCTATACATCTCAGGATGAAGAAAAGACAGGTGACTATGTCTCACTTATGAGTATTCATATGGCTAAAGGACTAGAGTTTGACTATGTCTTTGTATCAGGCCTCTCTGAAGGCATTTTCCCTTCTGAAAGAACAATGAGTGAAGGAGGAGATGAAGGATTAGAGGAAGAAAGAAGACTTGCTTACGTTGCCTTTACACGTGCTAAAAAGCGTCTTTATTTGACTGATAGCCAAGGCTTTAGTTTTGTGTCCCAATCTCCTAAGGTCACATCTCGATTTGTAGATGAAATAGGGCGAAACCATGTCGAACATGTCGGCAGACCTTCAAAGTTTAAGACACGTAATTATGTTCATGAATCTTACACAGATTTAATTGGAGATAATGGTGTCAATGACTGGAAGGTGGGAGATTTAGTCAACCATGATATATTTGGTAAGGGTGTTGTTGTCAAAGTCAATGGACCACTTGTCGATGTTGCCTTTGAAGTTCCTCATGGAATTAAGACTTTAATGGGAAATCATCATGCTTTAAAGCGCTTATCAAACTGATTTTTAAGTTTTATTATGAAGAGAATTTTGTTATAATACGAAAAGAAAAGGAATGAGTAAGATGTCATTTGAAAGACTTAATGAATTAAAAGCCTTATTAAATAAATATAACTATGAATATTATGTACAGGATACTCCTACTGTCAGTGACCAGGAATATGACCGTTTAATGGAAGAACTCATCCGTATTGAACAGGCCAATTCTGCTTGGATTACAACAGATTCTCCCAGCCAGAGAGTAGGAGGAGAGGTCTTAGAAGGGTTTAAGAAGGTGACGCATCAGCGTATGATGATGTCTCTTGGAGATATCTTTAATGAAGATGAAGTCTATACCTTCAATGATCGAGTTACAGATGTGATTCCTAATCCTGAATATATATGTGAACTGAAGCTGGATGGTTTATCTGTATCACTTGTATATCAGGATGGTGTATTACAATATGGTGCAACAAGAGGGAATGGAACAATCGGTGAAGATATCACCCATAACGTAAAGACTATTCGTTCTATCCCTTTACATATTGATTTTAAAGGACCACTAGAAGTACGTGGGGAAATCATCATGCCTAAAAAGGCATTAGAAAGATTAAATGAAGAGCGTACTGAAGCAGGTCTTCCTCTCTTTGCGAATTGTCGTAATGCAGCAGCAGGTAGTATTAGACAATTAGATAGTCGTATAGCGGCAAAAAGAGGACTGGATGCCTTCTTGTATCATGTACCAGAAGCATCACAACTTAATGCTTCAACACATTATGAATGCTTAGAAAAGATCAAGGCTCTTGGATTTAAGACAAATCCTTATACACGTAAATGCAAGAACATTAAAGAAGTATGGAACTATATTGAAGAAGTCGCAAAACTTAGACCAACACTTCCATATGATATTGATGGTGTTGTTATTAAGGTTAATGATCTTAATTCACAAAGAAGACTTGGTTATACAGCTAAAGTGCCTAAATGGGCGATTGCCTATAAGTTCCCAGCAGAAGAGGTTATTACTAAACTTAAAGATATTGTCTTTACAATTGGGCGTACAGGACAAATTACACCTAATGCAGTGCTAGAACCAGTACGTGTGGCAGGTTCACTCGTACAGCGTGCGACACTTCATAATGAAGACAATTGTATCCGTAAGGATATTCGTATTGGTGATGATGTTATTGTAAGAAAAGCAGGGGATGTTATTCCAGAAGTTGTTTCTGCTATTAAAGAAAGACGTACAGGTAATGAAATACCTTTTAAGATGATTACAGTATGTCCTAAATGTGGTTCACCACTTGTAAGAAAACCTAATGAAGCAGCTTATTATTGTATGAATGAAGAATGTGATTCAAAGAAGATTGAAAAACTGATTCATTTTGCCAGCCGTGAAGCAATGAATATTGATGGACTCGGTGATAAGATCATCGAACAATTCTATAATTTAGGCTTTGTGACTTGTATTGAGGATATATATCATTTGGATGTACATGAAAAAGAAATCATGGATATTGAAGGTTTTGGGAAGAAATCCATGGATAAGCTACTAGAGGCAATCGAGAATAGTAAAGCTAATTCTTTAGAAAAGCTCTTATTTGGGCTTGGTATTAAGGGCATAGGAGCCAAGATGGCTGATACACTTGCCTATCATTTTGGTTCTATGGATGCACTTCTTAATGCGAATTATGTACAATTAACAAGCATCAAGGATGTAGGGGATACAATCGCTTCTTCACTTGCAGCATTTAAGCGTAATGAACGTAATCTAGAACTGATTGCACATTTGAAAGAATTAGGTTTAAATATGGATTATTTAAAGGTACGTGATACAGGTGATAATCCATTTAGAGATAAAACAGTCGTAATTACTGGGACACTTACACTTATGACAAGAAAGCAGATTAAAGACTATTTAACAAGTCAGGGTGCAAATGTCACAGGAAGTGTATCAAAGAAAACAGATTTAGTGATTGTTGGGGAAAATCCAGGATCTAAATATACAAAAGCAGTTGATCTTGGTATCTCCATCATGAACGAATCAGCATTTAAGGAGAAGATTATAAGTAACTGAATATATTGACTCTTGTGTTTGAATGTGTTTATATGCTCATAGAGGGAGTGTTAAAATGAACACATCAAATATCTCAAATTATAAACCAAAAGATTTTGCTTTATTAAAGAAACTTAAAAAACAACTTATTTGAGAACAGAGAAGTCTTTCTCGAAAGTATGAAAATCTAAAGAAAGGAGAGTTCGCTCAAAAAAGAAATATACAAAAATAAATGCTTAAGATACAGAAGTTTCATCGTAGAATTGACAATATTCGTACTGATTACATCAATAAGATAATCGCAGAGATAGTAAAAACCAAGCTATCTTATATAACGATTGAAGATCTAAACGTATCAGGAATGATGAAGAACAGGCATCTTTCAAAGGCAGTTGCTTCGCAGAAATTTTTGAATTTAAATCAAAACTTCTAGCTAAATGCAAAGAGAATGGAATTGAACTTCGAATTGTAGATAGATGGCACCCATCATCTAAAACATGTCATTGTTGTAAGAATATTAAAAAAGATTTAAAGCTTTTAGATAGACTTTTCAGATGTGACTGTGGCTATATCGAAGACAGAGATTTCAATGCTGCACTTAATCTGAGAGATGCTACAACTTACGAAGTTGCATAAATGAACGCAAACGTAGGTATGTACCGAAGGCTATTTCGGGAATTTACGACTATGGAGTGTACATGAACTTGTGAGTAGATATGATTTCGGTCAATCAAAAGCATACACGATGACATAGTAAGTAATGTTCGTGAGAACTTACATTATCTCGATGTGAGTATATTTAATCACATTTTGAGTGGCAGGCTAGCGGACTATGAATAAATTATTAAAAGCTCTTGTTAGTATCATGCTTATTTTTGCGACAGGATGCTCCAGCAAAACTGTAAAAACATCAAATAGTACAAAAGAATCATCTGCAAAGACATTTGATGGTAATTACTACAACATGATCAACAATGGTCGTTCTAAGAATAGTGAGAAGTTCTATTTAAACTTCAGTAATACAAAGGATTTAGTTACTATTGGTTCAGGATTGCAGATTCTTTCAACAAAGCATTTCTCAACAAATGATTATTATTTATCAGAAGGATTACAATTAACACCAACTGATTACAATAATCTATTAAAAAGAGACGCTGCAGGAACTAAAGAAGAAGATAAGAAATATCCTGATACATTACAGATAGAAAGTGGTAAGACATATGAAGGCTTGCAAAGTCCTGTACTTGTGTCTAATATCACTGAACAGGATTATTATAAGAAGAGTGGTTCTAGTTATGCCTTGAAGGGTATAAGTGTTGCTATTATTCTTGATCCTAAGGAACAGATTGATGGAAAGCTTTCTTCTCCTGCAATTACTTTAAGTGATGAAAAGTTAAGAAGCTATGCCCAGCAGTGTGTTAAGAAAGCATACAAATATATCCGTTCAAAGAAGAAAAAGCTTGCAGATGTTCCAGTTATGGTTGGTATTTATCGTGCGAATAATAATGAAATATCTGAGACAAATGGTAATTATATTTATGAATCATTCTGTGAAGGTGGCAGTGTCGGTACTTTAAAGAATGTGAATCATGAAAATGTATACTTTACAAGTACTCGTGCAACTAAGCTAGACCCAGCCACTGCATCAGAATTTGCAACTATCAAGTCAAACTTGAAGAAAGCTTCTACCGAAGCTGCCGGTTTAGTTGGGCAGGCCAACTATATCGATGATACGATCCAGACAATGAAAATCACAGCACACTTGAATATCAAGACATATACAGAATTACTATATCTGACTTCAGTGATTGCTGATAACATTAATAGTAAATTCACACAGGACTTTAATATTAAGGTTCTTGTGTATTCACAGGATGAATTGATGGCTGTGATTATTAAACAAAAAGGTGAAGATGCAAAGACATCTATATTAGAACAGTAGGAGGTCAATTATGGACGATACAGATTTAATGTTGAAAAAACTAGGAAGAAAAACCATGTTCAACATCACTGACGAAGAAATGCCAGCATTAAGAGAACAGTATGAAGTATTCATGAGCCATGTACAGGCTCTTGATGAAATTGATACTGAAGGTGTAGAACCTCTCGCATTCCCTTATGTGGTTGAAACAACATTCTTAAGAGAGGACGAACCTAATCATGTAATCAGTACAGAAGATGCATTAAAGAACTGCAAGACTGTACAGCGTAATCAGATCAGAGTTCCAAAGGTGGTAGGATAATGGTGACACATACTATTGAAGAATTACATGAACTTTTCAAAAGTGGAGAGTTAGATGTAAAAGAATATTACAAAGAATTATTTGAAGAAGCAAAGAAACAGCAGGAAAGACTGAATGCCTTTGTAACTATTACTGAAGATGAAGCATATAAGGCTATTGAAGCTCCTATGACTGATGATCTTTTATCACATATTCCATATGTTTTAAAAGATAACTACAACACTAAGGGTATTAAGACAACTGCATCTAGTAAGATGTTAGCTGATTATGTACCAGTATTTAATGCTCATGTTGTTGATTTGTTAAATAAGCATGGTGTTGGTTTAGTAGGTAAGGCTTCTATGGATGAACTTGCTATGGGTGGTACTAATAAATCAGCCTTAACTGGTCCAGTACACAACCCTTGGGATACAAGACGTATTTCTGGTGGTTCATCAGGAGGATCTGCAGCGCTTGTTGCAAGTGGTTTGATTCCATTTGCACTTGGTAGTGATACAGGTGACTCAATTAGAAAACCAGCAGGTTTTTGTGGGATTGTAGGTTTTAAACCAACTTGGGGTAGAATCTCTCGTTATGGTGTTATTCCTTATGCATCTTCTTTAGACCATGTTGGAGCATTTACTAGAAATGTACGTGATATGGCGATTGTAACTGAAGCATTAGCTGGTAGAGATAATCGTGATATGACTTCATCAAATAGAGAAGTACCACATTACTTAGATAACTTAACTACTGATATTTCTAACCTAAAGATTGGTGTATTAACAACTGTATCTAATGAAGTAAGAAATGAAGAAGTAAAGAAAACTTTTGAAAATGTTGTTGAAACATTAAAGTCTCTTGGTGCAACAGTAGAAGATGTTGAAATGGATAAGAAACTCATGAAGACATTACTTCCTACATATACTATTATTGCCAACTCAGAAGCAACAAGTAACCATTCATGCTTAGATGGTGTTAAGTATGGTGATAGACAGCAGGGTGATACACCTGATGATGTGATGATCAATTCTCGTACAGATGGTTTTGGTGATCATATTAAGAGAAGATTTATTCTTGGTAACTTAGCTCTTGCAACTGAAAATCAGGAAAAGATGTTCAGAAAAGCACAGAGAGTAAGAAGACTTGTAGTAGATGAATTAAATAAGATCTATGAAAACTATGATATCATCATTGCACCTAATGGCGGAGGTGTTGCACCTTTAATTGATGAAGCAGCTGAAGATTATTTAAGTGATGAATATATTATTCTTGAAAACTGGCTATGTCTTGCCAACTTTGCAGGTACACCATCTATCTCTATCCCTTCTGGATTTGTAGATAATATGCCAGTCGCTGTCAATATTTCAGGACGTATTTTTGAAGAACAGACTGTCTTGAACTGCGCCTATGCATTAGAAGAAGCATTAGGATTCAAGAACCAGTATAAGAGGGAGGACTAAAGATGGATTACGAAAGAGTCATCGGGCTAGAAGTACATTGCGAATTAAAGACTAATTCAAAGATGTTCTCTGCTTCACCAGTTACATTTGGTGAAGATCCAAATACAATGATCAATGAAGTAGACATGGGGATGACAGGTACATTACCATGTTTAAATAAAAGAGGTGTAGAATTTGCGATTCGTGTATGTCATGCATTACATATGGAAATCGATGAATTACTATGCTTTGACCGTAAGAACTACTATTATTCTGACCTTCCAAAAGGTTTCCAGATTACTCAGGATAAAAGACCTATCGGACGTAATGGTTATTTAATGATTGAAGTAGATGGAGAAGAAAAGCGTATCGATATCGAAAGATTACATATGGAAGAAGATACAGCTAAACAGCTTCATTTAACTGATTATTCATTAATTGATTACAACCGTGCGGGTATCCCACTAATTGAAATTGTCACTAAGCCTTGTATCCGTTCAGGTAAAGAAGCAAGTGCTTATCTTGAAGCATTAAGACAGGTATTCTTATATACAGAAGTATCTGATGCAAAGCTTGAAGAAGGCTCTATGCGTTGTGATGTTAACGTATCTATCCGTCCATTTGGTCAGGAAGCATTTGGTACACGTACAGAAATCAAGAACTTAAACTCTATCAGCAACGTTCAGAAGGCTATTGATTATGAAGCAGGACGTCAGCAGGAAGTTATTGAATCTGGAGGAGAAGTTCTTCAGGAAACAAGAAGATATGATGAAGTAGAAAAAGTGACTACAGTGATGCGTTCTAAAGGGGATGCTGTAGACTATAAGTACTATACTGAACCAAACATCTTACCTATTAGATTAGATCATGCATGGGTAGAACAAATCAAAGATGAATTACCTATGATGGCTGGAGAAAGAGAAAAACATTATGAAGAAGAATATGGTATTCCTAAGGTAGATGCGAAGATTCTAGTTTCTACTAAGTCTATGTCTGATTACTTCAATGAAGTAATCAAATATACTAAGAACTATAAGAATGCTTCTAACTGGTTATTAGGTGATGTTTTAGCTTTCTTAAATAAGAACAACCAGTCTTATGATGATATTGAATTAAATCCAGAATATTTAGCTAAATTAATCAATTTTATTGAAGATGGTACTATTTCTTCTAAACAGGCTAAAAAGGTCTTTGAACCAATGATGACAGAAAATAAAGATCCTGAAAAGATCATTGAAGAAAAGGGTATGAAACAGATTTCTGATCCTAACGCTTTAAAAATTATGGCGAATGAAGTATTAGATGCCAACCCACAGTCTATTGAAGACTATGCGAATGGTAAAGATCGTGCTGTAGGATTCTTAGTAGGACAGGTTATGAAGAAGTCTAGAGGACAGGCTAACCCAGGTATGGTTAACAAGTTGCTTGTTGAACTTCTTAAAGAAAGAATTAAATAACTATACTTTACTTTATATCTTTGGTAAAATAGAAGGGTAAAGTAGGTGATTAATGTGTCCAAAGAAAGATTTCATTTTGATGATGAAGAAGACGTAGTTATCCAGACACCTAAGAAGAAGGCTGAAAAGAAGCCAACTCCTAAAGAAATGGGTATGAAACCTTCTAATAATTCAAAAAAGAAAATTAAAACAAGATATATTGTGCTTGGAATCGTTGCAGTACTTGTACTTGCACTTGGAATCTATTTATATAGTGCTTTAAAGGATGAAGGAGCTATATATGGTGATCGTTGTGAAGGACTTGTAACAGTTCAAAAGAGTGTCTTAGATGATACAGTCAACGAAGCTAAATCTAAACATAGTTCTATTGCATCTATGGATATTGAAACAGCATGTAAGCAGTTCAAGGTGGATATTGAATTTACTAATGGTACATCAGTTAAAACTGCTGAAGAAATTTCAAAAGATGTTGTAAAAATTCTTGATTCTAAAGGTGGTCAATCTGCTTATGAAGGATCTGACTATACAGAATTACTTAATAAGCATAATGGTGTAAAACAGTATGAAGTAAACCTTTATTTAACTGGTGGTAACGATACTGATTTCCCAATGTATGGTACAAAACAGGCAGGTAAGGATGATATCGCCTTTACTCTTGCATCTGTAAAGGATCAAGAAACAACAAATAAAGCGAAAGCAACAGAGCAATAAAAAAAGCGATTTTTAATCGCTTTTTTTAAGTGAGGAGGATATGTATGAATAAGAGAGACCAATTTATAGGTGAATGCATCGATTATACACATGATGGTTTAGGTGTAGTAAAGCATGATAATACAACTATTTTTGTGAAGAATCTATTACTTCATGAAACAGCTAAAATAGAGATTATTAAGGTGCTTAAGAGTTATTGTGTAGGAAGAGTAGTGGAATTAAATACACCTTCTAGTGAACGAATAGAGCCAAAATGTGACTGTTTTAAACAATGTGGTGGTTGTTCATTAATGCATATGTCAGATCAAGAACAGCAGTCTTTTAAGACTAATAGAGTGAAAGAAACATTCTTAAAAATTGCTCATCAAAACTTGAGAGTCAATGATTGTTTAATGGATCAAGACCCTTATCATTATCGTAATAAGGTACAGGTTCCTTTTGGAATGCAGGATGGACATATTGTCTCTGGATTCTATAAAGCACGTACAAACGATATCATTAATAATGATTACTGTCTTATTCAGAATGAATTCTCTAATAAGGTCATTAAACGTATTAAAGAATTATTTGAAAAATATCATATCCAGCCTTATGATAAACTCACTAAAACAGGTAATATCAAGCATGTATTAACTAAGACAAGCTATCATAAGAATGAAGCCATGGTTGTATTTATCTCATATAAGAAGAAAATCCCACATATCCATGAAATCATTGATACTTTAACTCATGAATATCCAGAAATACGTACAATTATTCAAAATATTAATTCTCGTCATGATAATGTGATTCTAGGAGAAGAAGAAAAGGTACTATATGGAGAAGGGTATATTGAAGATACACTTTTAGGAAATACTTATAAGATTTCTATGAAGTCTTTCTATCAGATTAATCCAAGACAGGTAGAAGTACTTTATTCTAAGGCCATTGAATATGCAAAATTTAAACCAGCAGATGTCGTTATTGATGCGTATTGTGGTATAGGTACTATTTCTTTGACTCTCGCTAGACATGTAAAGAAGGTTTATGGTGTAGAAGTCGTTCCACAGGCAATTGTAGATGCAAAAGAGAATGCTGAAAGAAATCATATCACTAATGCGGAATTTGTATGTGATGATGCAGGTCATTTCATGACTGAATTTGTAGAAAGACATGAAAAGGTGGATTGTGTTATGGTGGATCCACCTAGAAAAGGATGTTCTACTGAATTCCTAGAAAGATTGACTACACTCTCTCCTGAACGTATTGTCTATATTTCATGTAATGTAGCGACTCAGGCAAGAGACTTAACCTACTTAGTAGAAAAGGGTTATAAGCCATTAGACGTACAGCCAGTAGATATGTTCCCACATACACCCCATATCGAAAATATTTTGTTGTTAAGTAAATAATATGTTTCCATTTAATGATGATCCACGTACTGCCTGCATAGTATGCAATCATGTACTAAATAAAGAAAAAGCTATTACTTATATAACTCATGATGAAGATGGTATGTGGCAGTTCTTATGTGATAAAGAACATTCTATGGATGATGCAAGAATTGTATCTCTAGAAGAAGTCTATGCATTAGACCCTTCTATTGGTGAAGTAACAGATATGCCTTGTGGTTGTTTTTTTAATAAAAAGAAATAATGTAATGAATCCTCTTATGTAGGGAAGTTAATCTTTAGAAAAAAGAAGAATTAGATCTTGTAATGAATTTTTGTCTTCAGTTGATAAGTGAAGCGATGAAGTTTTTCCTGGATAAAGAAAAAAAGCAATAGTTCCTGAAGTGCTAAAAGCAAATCGGACTGTTGCTTTTTATGTGTTTATAATCAAATAAACTTCAAAAGCTGATGTAAAGTGTGTGGTTCAGTGTTTTTGGAAGTAGTAATACGAGTATCAAATGGTTTAAAATGATTCTTTGTATAAAAACTCAGAAGAAATTCGTTGTCTTCACATTCAAGAAACTCAATAACGCCACCTACAGAATATTTGATACTAGATATAGTTTCTAGTGCAAATCCCAATAGAATATTTCCTGAGATTTGTTTGTTCATTGGAAGAGAATAGTTCTTTCCTAACTGTGCAATCAAGTAAGCCGCGGTGGTATAGGATTGTGTTTCTTCATTTAAAATACTGACACGTGACAGCTTTTTTGCCATTGTTTTGCTGATGTTTGAAGCACGGATTGAGATTGGTTTTACTGTAAGTGAAAAATATCCAACTAATGAAGCATCTTCATCATTAAACACTAGATAAGTAACGGATTGATCTTTTTTGGTAAATTCAATCGCATTATGTGACAAAAAGTATTCTACATCCGGATTATTTGGACAAGAAAAATCGGAGAGCAAATCGTAAAGACTTTCCTCTCCGATATATGTCAGTTCATCTTTATCCAAATATGCTCGAATATTTACGGTTAAATATCTACTAGACATGTTTTTTCTTCCTTTTTGCCATTAAAGCTAAGATTTCCTGTGGGTTTGTTAACTGACGTCCAGGGAGTGTCTGCTTTGGTGTACGGTCACGATCTGCTTCGTCAATTGCTTCTACAAAACGCTTTACGCTATCGGGATTAGATATAACAAAATTATGAGTAATACTTGAACTAGCCATACTAATACCTCCTTTTAATTGGCCTTTTTATAGTTTATGCAATGTGAGATGAGAATATAATCTCGAGAACAAAAATTAATTTAAAATTGTAAATAAGCCAATTATTTAGAACTCAACAATGGTTGGCGATATTATATAACGGAACTGTTGTATTTCTGATTTAATTATACGATTAATGGAGAAATGCGTCAATATGGATATACGAAGTGAAAAGTTGTCGAAAAGTCGTTTTAAAAAAGTGTATAATATAAATAAGATTTAGATTACGATGTTACACTGACAACATAACAAAATGTCAATTGCAAATGTATGATGAGTACATGCACTGAAATTAGCGATTATGTAATAAACGAAATGCTGGAGTTTTGTAGTTATGAACTCTTTAGCAATTTTGGTGGCGACTAATAGACAGAACTTAAAAAGGAGGGCTTATGAAAGGTTCAGAAGCAAAAATGCTTGGATTCATGGAAGGTGCTGACAAGCGTTACGTGATTCCGGTATATCAGAGAAAATATAATTGGAAATATGAAAACTGCCAACAGTTATATGATGATTTAAAGAAAATAGTAATTGATGGGAGAGACAGTCATTTTTTTGGTAGTATCGTTTCTGCCGTTGTACCTAATGGTAGCAAAATAGAATATCATATTATCGATGGACAGCAGAGATTAACAACTATCACATTATTACTTTTAGCAATTAGTAATCTTATAGCTCAGGGAAAAGTTAAGACAGATGAAGGCAGACTTGATGAGCAGATAAGAGAGCGTTTCCTAATTTCGCCCTGGGCTAGTGAAGATGACAAGATTAAGATACGTCCTGTTAAGAGCGACAGGGAAGCACTTGTGAAATTATTTGGTGATGAAGAGGATTATGATTCTAGTTCTAACCTTACAATAAATTATCAGTACTTTTATGATAGGGTGATGAAAGAAGAGGTTCCGGTTGCTGATTTATATACAGCTATTGGTAAGCTTGAAATAATTAGCATTACATTGGATCAGGGAGATAATGCTCAGCTTATTTTTGAAAGCTTAAACTCTACTGGCCTAGCACTTACTGAAGGTGATAAGATCAGAAATTATGTATTGATGGGGCTTCCGACTCAGGATCAGACAAAGTACTATGATACATATTGGTCTAAGATTGAAAAGTGCACAGCTAATGATGTGAGTGGATTTGTAAGAGACTACTTAAGCATTAAACAGCAAGTTACACCTACTATCAGCAATATCTACAGAGCATTCAAGAACTATGCGGAATCTGTATCACTTCCAATTGATACACTACTCGCTGATCTACTTCGTTATGCAAGATTCTTTGAGAAGCTTCTTATATGTAAGAGTGGATTAAAAGAGCAAAAATTAGATGACTGTTTGTATCGTTTGAAGCGTTTAGAGATTGTTGTGACTCGTCCGTTCTTGATGGAAGTATTGAGACTGTATCAAGATGGTAAATTAACTAACAATGATATGTTAAGAATTTTCTTGATTACAGAGAATTATTTGTTTAGAAGAAATATTTGTGAAGTGCCTACTAATGCATTGAATAAGATTTTCTTGAATTTGAATAAAGAAATCATTCGTTACGATAATACAGCAGATAATTATGTTTCTAAATTCATTTATGCTTTGCTTTCTAAGAAGGAAAGTGGTCGATTCCCAGATGATGAGGAATTTGGATTAGCTCTTTCAAAAAAGCAGGTCTATCAGATGCGTGGTAAGTATAAAGCTTATCTTTTTGAGCGTTTCGAAAACTACGGAACCATTGAAACGAAGGATGTTTACACACATCTTGATAATAATGTTTATACTATTGAGCATATTATGCCTCAGCATTTAACTCCAGCTTGGAATGAAATCTTAGGTGTGAATGCTGCAGAAATTCATGCAACTTGGCTTCATCGCTTAGCTAATCTTACTTTAACTGGATATAATCCTAGTTTGAGCAATAATACTTTCATTGAAAAGCGTGATGCTAAAGAAGGTGGATATAAAGCGAGCGGATTAAAGATGAACCAGAAGATTGCGATGAAGGACACATGGGGATTAGCAGAACTCGAAGAACGTAATAAAGAAATGATGCAATTAGCAATGGAAATATGGGCTTATCCAGAAACAGACTTTGTTCCATCAGAGAAGGAGTTTGATTCATGCACTTTAGATGATGAGAACTTTGATCTAACTGGTAGAGATATTGTTAAGTATAGTTATTTAACAATTGAACAGCCTGTAACAAGCTGGACTGATATGTTTGAGCATGTAGTAAAGTTCCTTCATCATAAGGATAAGTCTGTTCTTATGTCGCTTGCATACAGCAATAAGGAAAACACAGACCTTGCTGTATATGTTGCTAATCATGAATCTGATTTGCGTAGTGCAATGAAGATTGATGATAATTTATATATTGAGAAGAATACAAGCACAACACTTAAGATGTCTATTCTTCGTAGAATTTTTGCGTTGTATGATGCAGACCCAATGGACTTAGTTTTCTATCTTAAAGACTTAGAAACTAAAAAATCTTCAGATGTAGGTAGATGCGAAATCAGAAGGCGTTATTGGGAATATGCGCTTCCAATCATTCAAAAACAACACTTCCTTCGTGGAACTTTCAGTGGATGTAATCCGACAGCATCTAATACTGAGTCTGGATATTTTGGTATCAGTGGTTTCTGCATCAGCTGCGTTGCGAATTACGATAATGCAAGAGTTGATTTCTATTTGGGTAATGGAGATATCAAGAAGAATAAAGACACTTTCGATATGTTATATCAGCATAAGAATGAAATCGAAAGCAGGCTGGGAATTTCACTTGATTGGGATAGATCAGACAATAGTACAGCGTCTGTGATGAGTTATCATCTTGATGGTGTGAGTATCACCAATGAAGCTGACTGGCCAAGGATGTCTAAGTTCCACGCTGAGTGGAGTGATAAGATTTGTGGTGTAATGCTTGAATACTTACTCAGTGATGATGAAAAGAGACATAATGCAATTGCATCGATTCTCAAAGAATGGGTACAGACAAAGGAAAATACACATCTTGATGCCGTCAAATGCAACAAAACGTATACTCGTTTTACAACAGACGGAATGACTGCGATTCTTCCAGATATACCAGATGCACCTAGTGGATGGAATACAGATAATCACTACTTCTATGAAATCATAAATAGAAATGGAAAGACAACATATATTCAGTTGTCCATCAGCTCAAAGAATATTTCTGATGATTTCAGAGCTATCTGCGATAATATAAACAAATACTATCCAGCTAAAATGGGTAAGGAAGATTGGCAGTGGAGACTTCCATTTAAGACTTCAACCATTGAACTTGAGGAAGAATTAGATAAGGATGTTATTTTTGCTAAGCTTGATGCTTGTATGCAGGAGATTCTTGCGTTTGAAGCAGACTTGGCAAATAAGCTTAGTCAATAAGTATATGAATTAAGATTGAAATAATACTCTTTATCTAAAGATGCAACTCAAAATCTCATCCTTATAACAATGAATAGACCCTATATAAAGGACATCGTACTGTATCGTGTTCCTCTTTACAGGGTTTTTAATATTGAATGATAAACAGAGTGGTATTAAAATTTATATATGAAAGCGAGGAAATAACCAATGAGTAGAAGAGTTAATAGAATACCTGTCGTTCTTGATACAGGTAACATAAAAGAATTATCTCAAGAAGATATTAAGATGATCTTAAGAGCAGCTGATATGTGTATTATGAAAGCAGGAAGAAATATGCTTGCTAAGATATTAAAAGGTTCTAAAGACAAAAAGGTATTAGAACTAAAATTAGATGAATGTCCTGCTTATGGATATTATCATGATTTGAAATTAGCTGATATTATGCATTATATTGATTGGATGATTGATGAAGATTATCTTAGAATAGAATATGAAGGGCGTCTTCCTTTATTAGTATTTTCTGATGAAGGATGGGCAATAGAGAAAGAAACATTTGCTCAGGAATTATATCAACAATTCTGCTTGGATGTAAAAGAAGATGATCCGCGTGTCATTCATAAGCTGATCAAAGTAAATAGAAAGGTTATTTTACGTATACTTGATATTATTGAGGAAGAAGGTAACAAAGCATTCATTCCTTGTTTGGAAGCATACAAAGAAATAGAATCAAAAAGAATTGGTAGACGTATTATTGAAGTGGAGAAGACAATTAAAGATAAAGTGTAGGAGTTAAGAAAAAAGTGGCAGGCAAGAAATACAAAAAGTATATTGCACTGTCACTTTTTTGTTAAACCATATCTCTGCATTCAAGAAGCTCTATTTCTATCTGTTATATAGTATTTTATCCTTAAATACTTACAAATACAGTATTATGTAAATATTATATGAAAGCGTATACACTAACATATTTGTAATATTCCTACAAATAAACATTATATTTAATTATTACATGTCACAAATACCTAAATATGGTACAGTCTGTAGGGCAATTAGGATTGAAAATGTAACCGCTATCGTTTACTATATTTGTAGAGAGTAATAGGCAATTAAAAAAGCATTATTTTGGAAATGGTATATAAAGGAAGGAGGAATAAATTTTTTTTAATCGTCTATTGTATGCGATTGTTTGCAAATGATTGTGTTATCAATTGCATAAGTGCACAGCTGAATCATATATTAAGATAATCTCTTATTTCTATAATTATTGATATGATAAAGTGGCAAAAAAGCTCTAAAGGTTAAAGAGGAACATTTCAAATTTAATATGAATGACTAATATAATGAGATTAAGGTTTTTAAAACATATTAATTTAAAATGATAAATACTTTAACTGGTGAGATGCGAAACATAAATATAAAACTTATGATATGAATGTTATAGAATAACTTATTTTTGCTAATAACAAACTATCTAGATTGTCAGATATTAAAAAGTGCCCTTCATGCGATTGTGTTTATACAATTGTAAACGAATAATTAAAAATTGAAGAAAGGGGAAAGAACTATGAATGTTAAGAAATTCACGAGTTATGCAGTAGCATTGATGATGAGTATTTCATTAGCACCTATAAATGCGAATGCTCTTACTACTGATAACGCTATGACGAACGGTTATTATAACGAGTCTGGTCAGTGGGTTCAAGGTGAATTAGATCAGACATTACCAGAAGGTATTCATTCAGTTGATAAAACAGCTGTAGCACTTGGTAACAACACTTATAAGATGAAATTAAAGGTTGTTACTAAACAGAATGTTGAAACTTTTACCAATACGTCTGCTACAGTTCTTGTAGTTGATACTTCAAATAGTATGGATGGTAACCGTATTAGAAATTTAAGAGCAGCAGCAAATGAGTTTGTGAGGTCATATGCTGGTGATAAAGAAAATGTTGGACGTTATCTTGCGGTTGTTGATTTTGCAACTGATGTTAAAGTACCGTTAAATTGGACTGATGTTTCTTCTACTAAAGGTAAAAACAAAGCTTTTGAAGCAATTAACAATCTAAAAGCTCGTGGTGGAACAAACCTAGATGCTGGTATTAAACAAGCTACATCTTTATTCTTAAAAGACGACGTGAAAGAAATTCAAAAAGCCAACAGAAATACAGTAGTATTAACTGATGGAAAACCAACTTACTATTTAGGAACTTGTGATGATGAATTTTGGTCTTTTTTACATACACACATCGAAATTGGTGGCATAACATACCATGTATATGGTAATGGTCAAGAGTGTTCTGAAAAAAATGTTGAAGCAACATCTGCAGATGCTAAGCTTCTCAGAGACCAATCTACAGTTTATACAGTGTGTTATGGCGCAGCTAGAGATATAACATATAGAGATGGCCCTACAGTTTCTGAATTCTTAAAAGGCAGTATCGCAACAAGTCGTGATAAAGCATATGATTCAAGTGAAACTGATGACTTAACTAAAGTATTTAAGGCTATTTCTGAAAGTGTTACAACTGGTATTACTGGTAAAGACCTAGAAGTATTTGATGGAGCAGCTCCATTTGTATCAGTAAGTCAATTACCTCCAACTGTACAGCCGGATGCAAGTGGCTTTAAGTGGAAACTTGCAAATGCAACGACTACAACAGAAGGTACTCATACTTATTATACTTATGAGTTAGAATACTTTGTTACATTAGATGCTGATCATCCTGATTTTAAAGAAGGAAAACTTTATCCATTAAATGGTGAAACATATATTGCTATGCCTGATGGAAGCAAAGTTAAATTCCCAATTCCAGGTGCAAAAGGAATTAAGTCACGCTATACAGTTACTTATACTGATGGTGTAGATGGTGAAGTTGTATTTGAAGATAAGGTATTTAACGTTGTAGTAGGTAGTTCAACACCTGGTTTTGGTGGAACACCTACAAGAGCAGGTTATACATTCACTGGATGGTCACCTGCAGTTGAAGAAAAGGTTACAAAGAGCATCACTTACAATGCAACTTGGGTTAAGAACATGGTTCCAATCAATGCAGCACCAGTGATTCATGCAACAGATAAGACAATTGAAGTGGGTGATGAATTTGATCCAAGAGCTGATGTAACTGCTGAAGACGAAGAAGATGGAGATATCACTAATAAGATTGAAATCTTAAAGAATGATGTCAATATTAATGAACCTGGTATTTATGATGTTACATACAAGGTAACAGACAATCAAGGCGCATCTTATACAACTACAATTAAGGTTACTGTTAATCCAAAGGCTGCAGATCTTAATGCATGTCCAGTGATTCAGGCAACAGATAAGACTCTTACAGTTGGCGATGAATTTGATCCATTAGCTGATGTAACTGCTAAAGACGAAGAAGATGGAGATATCACTGATAAGATTGAAATCTTAGAGAATGAAGTGGATACAACTAAACCTGGCAAGTATGAAGTAACTTACAAGGTAACAGATAGCGGTGGCGCATCTCATGTTAAGACTATCAAGGTTACAGTAAATCCAAAGATGGAACCTATAAATGCAGCACCAATCATTAAAGCCGAAGATAAGACTCTTACAGTTGGTGATACATTTGATCCTATGGCTGATGTAACTGCAACAGACGCTGAAGATGGAAACTTAACTGATAAGATTGAAATCTTAAATAATGAAGTAGATACAACTAAACCTGGTAAGTACGAAGTAACTTACAAGGTAACAGACAGAAAGGGTGCATCATATACTAAGACTATTACAGTTACTGTAAATCCAAAGATGGAAGTATTAAATGCAATCCCTACTATCAAGGCTGAAGATAAGACAATCACAGTTGGTGATACATTTGATCCTAAGGCTGATGTTACAGCAGAAGACGTGGAAGATGGAGATCTAACTGATAAGATTGAAGTATTAAAGAATGAAGTAGATACTACTAAGGCTGGTAAGTACGAAGTAACTTACAAAGTAACAGATAGTAAAGGCGCATCTCGCACTAAGACTATTACAGTTACTGTAAATCCTAAGATTGAAACTCTTAATGAAGCACCAACTATTGATGTAACTGATAAGGAAATCACAGTCGGTGATAAGTTTGATCCAAAAGATGGCGTTACTGCAAAGGATAAAGAAGATGGTAACTTAACTGATAAGATTGAAATCTTAAAGAATACAGTTGATCCATCTAAGCCTGGCGTATACGAAGTTACTTACAAAGTAACAGATAGTAAAGGCGCATCTTGCACAAAGACTATTAAGGTTACAGTGAAAGAAAAAACTCCTGCTCCAAGCAAGAATAACGATAAAACAACTACAGTAACTCCTAAGACAGGCGATTCTACAAACGTATCTGCAGTGATTGCATTACTTGCAGTGAGTGGTATTGCATTACTCGCATTACTAAAGAAAAAGAAAGTATCATAGTATAACTAAGATATATATCTAACCAAGGGACAGTCGAGAAATCGGCTGTCTTTTATGTTGATTTCGGAAATATCGATAAAAATTGTGATAATAAGAAAGGTAAGCGCTGTGATGTTACAATTAACTAAATATGTTACGATATGGAGTGGCTTAAAAGGCTGTCAATATTGAACATAAAGAATGTTTTGTTTATCATATTAGTATAAACAACAGAAGTTAAAAAGCAGAGGAAATGGTTTATAAGAAGGGAGGATATAATTCTTTTTAATCATCTGTTTACTATTGTTTGCTCATAATTGATTGCATAAGATGTACTGTTTGGATACTGGATGCATGATAAGAGATTGTTTTTCTTGTATTATTATGATTTATAGATGGGTGGGTGATAAGTTGCTCTACCTACTTAGATCATTGAACCAATCACTTGATATATGTTTGGTATTCTAATGAATATACACTAACACAAATATAAAAATGGGAATTAAATGTAACATAAAAGTTGTTCTGTATATATAAGTGTAAATGTTCATTGAATGAAAGACTGTAATATATTAAGTGGACTGATTTCTTTAGCTAATAATGTGAAAAAAAAGAAACACTATGAACTAGAAATATAGGAACTCATCTCATATTCATAAAAGCATTCAGATATGATATTGATGAATGGTCAATGTATATGATTATTTCAGAACTAGATAAAGTAATATGAAATCATAGAACTCCAGATGTGCACTTCATATCATTATTATTTTTATGAGTGAATAATAAATATTATTGAGAGGGGTAAGAAAACTATGAATATTAAGAAATTCACGAGTTACGCAGTTGCATTAATGATGAGTTTATCATTAGCTCCAGTTAAAGCAAATGCACTTACGACTGATGGTTCATTGACTAAAGGTTATTATAACGATGCTGGTCGATGGGTTGAAGGTCAACTAAGTCAGACATTACCAGAAGGAATTCAATCTGTCGATAAGACAGCAGAAGCACTTGGTAATAACACTTATAAAATGAAATTAAAGGTTGTAACTAAACAGAAGGTTGAAACCTTTACTAAGAAAGCTGCAACAGTACTTGTTATCGATTCATCAGGCAGTATGATCGGTAAAAAGCGTATGAAGAGTATTAGAGATGCAGCAAAGGCATTTGTACAGTCATATGCTGGTAAAGATAAAAACACTGGACGTTATCTAGCAGTTGTTGATTTTGATAGTGATGTCGAAGTGAGATTAAATTGGACTGATGTTTCTTCAGTTAATGGTAAGGAAGCTGCATATGAAGCAATTGATGGTTTAAGAGCTCTTGGTGGTACAAACCTAGATGCAGGTATTAAACAGGGTACAGCTTTATTTAAGAATACTGCTATTAAGGATATTAAAAAAGAAAACAGAAATGCCATTGTATTTACTGATGGTAAACCTAAAAAATATCTTGTAGAATGTCAGCACAAAAAACCAAAGAAAAACGATATCGTTATTGATGGTGTTGTTTATGATAAAAAGAATAAAGGTGGAGTTGAAGCAGCAGCTAAAGCAGCTGCTAAGGATGCTAAACTTTTAAGAGATCAGTCAACAGTTTATGCAGTAAGCTATGGTAGTGATAAAAAACCAATGTGGAAAGGTGGGCCTACAGTTTCTGAATACTTAAGGGGTAGTATCGCTACTAGTCCAGATAAAGGATATGATAGAAGCGAAACTGATGACTTAACAGAATTATTTAAAGCTATTTCTGATAGTATTACAACTGGTATTACTGGTAAAGACCTAGAAGTATTTGATGGCTCTGCGCCATATGTATCAGTCAATAGTTTACCAACATCTGTACAGCAGGATGCAAGTGGCTTTAAATGGAAACTTGCAAATCCAACTACTAAAACAGAAGGAAAAGCTACTTATTATACTTATGAGTTAGAATACACTGTTACATTAGATGCTGATCATCCTGGATTTGAAGAAGGAAAACTTTATCCATTAAATGGTGAAACATATATTGCTATGCCTGATGGAAGCAAAGTTAAATTCCCAATTCCAGGTGCAAAAGGAATTAAGTCACGCTATACAGTTACTTATACTGATGGTGTAGATGGTGAAGTTGTATTTGAAGATAAGGTATTTAACGTTGTAGTAGGTAGTTCAACACCTGGTTTTGGTGGAACACCTACAAGAGCAGGTTATACATTCACTGGATGGTCACCTGCAGTTGAAGAAAATGTTACAAATAATATCACTTACAATGCAACTTGGGTTATGAACATGGTTCCAATCAATGAAGCACCAGTTATTCATGCAACTGATAAGACTATTACTGTTGGTGATGAATTTGATCCAAGAGCTGATGTAACTGCAACAGACGAAGAAGATGGTAATTTAACTTCTAAGATTATTGTTGAAAAGAATGATGTTAAAACTGATGTTGCTGGTCAGTATGAAGTAACATATAAAGTAACAGATAATCAGGGCGCAACACGCAGAAAAACTATTATTGTTACAGTTAATCCAAAGATGGAAGTATTGAACGAAGCACCAGTGATTCATGCAACTGATAAGACAATCACAGTAGGTGATACATTTGATCCTATGGCTGGTGTCACTGCAACAGATGCAGAAGATGGAAATCTAACAACTAAGATTGAAGTTAAAAAGAATGATGTAGATACAACTAAAGCTGGTAAGTACGAAGTGACTTATAAAGTAACAGATAACCAGGGTGCAACTTGCACAAAGACTATTGCAGTTACAGTTAATCCAAAGATGGAAGTATTAAATGAAGCTCCTACAATCGATGCAGCTGATAAGACAATTACAGTGGGTGATACATTTGATCCTAAGGCTGGTGTCACTGCAAAAGATGCAGAAGATGGTGATCTAATTGATAAGATTGAAGTTGTTAAGAATACTGTAGATACTAAGAAAGCTGGCAAATATGAAGTTACATACAAAGTAACAGACAGCGATGGTGCAACACGTACTAAGACTATTAAGGTTACAGTTAAAGAAAAAGCACCTGCTCCAAGTACTGATAAGGATAAAACACCTACTACTCCAAATAAGGATAAAGATAAGACTACTACAGTAGCTCCTAAGACAGGAGATACTACTAGTGTAAATACTATTATCGCATTACTTGCAGTAAGTGGTATCGCATTACTTGCATTACTTAAGAGAAAGAAAGTATCATAGTATAACTAAGATATGAATTTAGAAGGCAGTCGAGAAATCGACTGTCTTTTTTGCGTTTTAGAAACTATAAAAACTAAGAAAAACTATTATGATAATTTTTGAGCAAAATAGAAATTCATATTTTTTAAATAGATTATCAGATGTTAATAATTTTAGTAAAGCGGTATCATTTAGGTACAGAAAAAGTGATGTACACACAAGATAAAAAATTAAGAGGAGAGAAATTTATGGAAAACAACAGTAAAAGTAGTGTCGTTTACCAAGGTAAAATCCCAGGTAGAGTCAAATATTCATTCGCATTTGGGGCGTTGGGTAAAGATTTAATTTATGGCATGATTGCCACATTCTCAATGATTTATTTCACAGATATTATTAAGGTTGCTCCAGCTTTCATTGGTACAATGTTCTTCGTTGCAAAAATCTGGGATGCTTTCAATGATTTGTTCATGGGTATGTTAGTTGATAACACAAGAAGCCGTTATGGTAAATTCATTCCTTGGTTAGTAGTAGGAACATTAATTAACGCATTTGTATTTGTTATCGTATTTACAGATTTCCATCTTACAGGTGTAAATCTTTGTATCTTCGCTTCAGTTATCTATGTTTTATGGGGTATGACTTATACAATCATGGATATTCCTTATTGGTCAGTTATTCCTAATTTAACTTCTGATCCAGGAGAACGTGAAAAAGTATCAGTACTTCCAAGAATCTTTGCAAGTATTGGTCAGTCATTAATTATTGCTGGTTTTGGTGTTCAGATCATCAAGGGTCTTGGTGGAAATTATATTGGTTATCATAGATTCGCATTAATCATCGCAGCTACATTCATTTTCACTATGGCAGTATGTGTCTTAAACCTTCCTAAAGTTCAGACAAGTGATGAGAAGAAAGAAAAGATGAAATTCAGAGACATTTTCACTGTTATTAAGAAAAATGACCAGTTAAGATGGGCTGTATTATTAATTCTATTATATAACGTTGCTATTCAGGCAATCATGGGTGTTGCTACTTATTATTTTAGTTATGTATGTAATAATGCTGGTATGTTATCAGCTTTCATGATCAGTGCTTCAGTTGCTGAAGTTGTTGGTCTTCTTATCTTCCCTAAGGTTACTAAAGCATTATCAAGAAAAAAAGCATTCTTATTCGCATGTGCATTGCCTCCAATTGGTTTAATCTTATTACTTGTTGTTGGTTTTGTTTGTCCTACAAATATATTGTTAACTGCTATTGCAGGTATTATTGTTAAGACTGGTACTGGTCTTGAACTTGGATGTGCAACTGTATTCTTAGCTGATGTTGTAGATTATGGTGAATATGTATTAGGTGATAGAAATGAGGGTGTTGTCTTCTCATTACAGACATTAATCGTTAAATTAACAGCCGCCTTCACTTCACTCGCAATTGGTTTCGTACTAGAACTTACTGGTTATGTTCCAAATGCAGTGCAGTCACTTGCTACACAGAACTCAATTCGTGTATTAATGTGTGTTGTACCAACTATCGGTGTTATCTTAGCTTATATCGTATTTAAGAAGAAATATAAGTTAGATGATGAATTCATGAAAAAGGTTGTAGAAAAAATTAATAATTAATTTTAAAGAACAGGCTGATTAAAATCAGCTTGTTCTTCTTTCGCGTATATAATAAAAAGTGTATGATAATAAAAAGTAAGGAGCAGGATTATGAGAACGTTTAGTATTATTCTAGCTGATGATGAACAGAATATCCTCTTTGGTATGCAGAAGGGAATCAACTGGGAGGAACTAGGATTCATAGTGGCAGGAACAGCACAAAATGGGAAAGAAGTATTAGAAATGATGGATGACTTACATCCAGATCTTGTTATTAGTGATATCAAGATGCCTTTTATGGATGGATTAGAACTTGCTAAGACTATTCATGATAATTATATGAATACTAAGGTTATTCTTTTTTCTGGATGGGATGATTTTGAATATGCAAGACTTGCCATTAGTTATGGTGTATCAGAATATCTAATGAAGCCTATAGACTATGATGAGATGAAGAAACTTTTAATTGATATGCATCAAGCGCTAGAAGAAGAATATAATGAAAAAATTAACTGGACACGTTTAGAAAATGCTTATTTTAAAAGTCTGCCATTACTTAGACAACAGTTTTTTACGCAGCTTGTTTTAGGAACAATGGAATTAGAAGAATGCCACCAACAGATTAAGAATCTAGGATTAGAATTAGATAATAAACAATATTGTATTATTGCAGTGAAAATACAAAAAGTCGATCATAAGGATGTCTTTAGTGCACTTTCTATTAAAGAAACATTAAAAGAAGCGTTAGATAAGATTTCTAATGTTTATGAGTTTGGTATAGGTGATAAAGAGATATTTTTACTTACAGGTGATAAAAAGCATGAAATAGGTAAAATATCACGTAGTATCCAGGAAGCAGCTATTATGATTACACGTATCTTTGGTGTACATATATCATGTGGTATGAGTGAAAATACAAATCAATTAGAAGATATCCCTACAATCTATATACAAGCAAAAGATGCATTAGAATATAATCTTGTAGTGCCTGATGAAAGTTATACTTACTATAATGATTTGATGCTTCAAGAAGAAGTTGAAACAGATTGGAATACCACTGTAGAACAGATAGGAAAGACAATTACGTATTGTACAGAAGAAGAAATGAAGAAACAGGTGGAAGAATTAGTTAATTTACTTCACCAATCTCACTATAATCTCAATGAATATCAGATGGTTATTATGGAAATCGCATTCGCTTTTTCAAGATTTTATTAGAAGTATCATATTGTTTCTGATAGTGAATTTGAAGGTTCAAAGAAGATGGCAGTCACCATTCTTTCACTTACAAGTGGGGAAGAACTAGATCAATGGTTACTTGATTATTGTCAGTTGATTCGTTTATTAGTTCAAAAGAAACGTGTAGATAATAATGTGATTTTAGTAGGTAATGCGAAAAAAATAGTAGAAGAAAACTTTTCTGATCCGGATTTAAGTGTAGAAAGTGTATGTGATGCATTACATGTCAGTACCTCTCATTTTTCTAAAATATTTAAACAGGAAACAGGTAGAACATTCATGAATTATATGATAGGTAAACGTATGGAAGAAGCAAAGAAACTATTATTACAGACAAATTATAAAAGCTTAGTGATAGGGGAAATGGTAGGTTATCCAGAACCTAATTATTTTAGCTATGTATTTAAAAAGAATTGTGGCATATCCCCTGCAAAATATAGGAAACAAAATGATGAAAAATAAGACATTAAGTGTACGTGTTATATTACCTGTTGTTATGTCTGTTTCTATTGTTGCTTGTATTATCAGCAGTATGATGTTATTTTCTTATCTATTCTCTTCTTATTTTAAAAAAGATGCAATAAAGAAGATGGATCGACAGACAATCACATTAGCACAAAGTCTAGAAAATGAAGTCAGTGAGAGCAATAGTCTTGTGAATGATATCTATTATCAGAACATTAAGAAATATGATTGTGAAAATGTTCAGTTTAAAACAGTTATGACTCAGAAAATCTCCAATGAATCAAATAGGATTTATAGTATATCTCTTTATGATATGAATGGGAATAGGGTCTGGAGTTTTGGAGAATCATCCAGTGGTTTCGATACTCAACAATCATGGTTTGAAAATGCGAAAAAGAATACTGAAACCATTCAATATGGTCATCGACACTTGGTAAAATCTGATTTATCAGGTTATGTCATGGATATTAGCCGTTATGTGGAATATAATAATGCTGGAAATATAAGATCAGGTATTTTATTGATGCAGTATTATACAGAGCCCATAGAAGGTATTCTAGATCGTTATCAGAACCAGAAGTCAGCTTATTGCTATTTAACGGACGAATCTAAATCTTTTATATATCATCCCTTTGAAAAACGTATTGCCTCTGGTTTATATAAAGAAAAAACAGTATCCACTGCATTCAAGAACAACCGCAGTATTCATAATGGAGACTGGCTTGTAGAAAGAAAACAGATTGGCTATACGGGATGGAATATTGTGGTAGTGAATTCAATGTCAAATCTATTAGTAGAAAATCGTCGTTTTCATTATATTATCTGGTTTATTCTACTCTTAGTAGGAGCTATTTTGATATTACTTGATATCCAGGTATTTAGAAACTTTACCGACCCTGTTTATCAATTACTTGCTACAATGGAAGATTTTGGTAAAGGTAACTATAATTCTCGTGCAAAAGAAGAAGGAATTGGAGAATTAAAGAGTTTAAGTGCCAATTTTAATATTATGGCAGATAAATTACAGAAGCAGATGGAAGAAATCCGCCAAAATGAACGTGAAAAACAGAAAATGGAGAAGAAACTACTTCAATCACAGATCAACCCTCATTTCTTATATAACACGCTTGATTCTATAATATGGATGATTAGAAGTGAAGAATATGAAGGAGCAGGTGAAATGGTTTCATCCCTTGCTAAGTTCTTCCGTATCTCCTTAAGTCAGGGAAAGGATATGATACCTTTAGGTAAAGAACTTGAACATGCAACAAGTTATTTAAAGATTCAGAATATCCGTTTTAAAGATAAATTCGACTTTAAGGTAGAAGCAGATCCTAAACTAATGAAATATCTCATTCCTAAGCTTTCTATTCAACCCTTATTAGAGAATGCGATTTATCATGGAATGGAAGGCATGTATGAGGATGGAGAGATTATTATTAGTGTTTATGAGGAAGAGGATACTATTAAGATTGATGTAGCAGATAATGGTCTTGGTATGACAGAGGATAAACTTGAGTATATTATGAATCATCAGGTTGTTTCTAGTAAACGTGGATCGGGTATAGGCGTGAGAAATGTTCATGAAAGAATTCAGCTTATTTATGGTAAACAGTATGGTATTACTATTACAAGTGAGTTAGACGAAGGAACAACTGCTACTATTACTATCCCTAAAATGGAGGAAGCAGATGAAACAGAATAAAAGAAAACACTTGATCCTGATTGTGATATTACTGAGTATTGCATTTGTTTCTATTTTATATGTAAGAGATAGGGATTATGCACAAAAAAATAAAAGAATTGCGATCATCTATCCTAAGTATTCGCAATCGTTTATTCAAGAAGTACAGGAAGGAATACAGGATTGTGCATATGATCATCAAGTAAAGCTTGATGTCTGGTATAAGGATGATTTATCCCAAAATGAACTAGATGATCTTATTACACAGGAATATAAAAATCAGGCCATGGGCTTATTACTTGTATATCCAGAAAAGTATATGAGGAAAACACAGTATGAATATGGCAATGTATTAGCTCTTACAGATACAATGCAGGATTCATTCACTTATACCGCTTCTTTTAGTCAAACTTCTCATGAAACAATGAGATTGCCTGTGGACTTTAATCTCCTAAAAGAGATATCTACAGGAAAAAGAGATGCCATTTATATTGAGGATACTTATAAACTAGGTTATAAGAGTATAGAACTGATTAGTCATTGTGAAGGAAAAAGACGATTATCAACTATTTCTTTAAAACCAGAAAAAGTTGATCAGAAAGTAGTAGAAAAAGGCAGTAAAGCCTCACTATTTACATATTAGAGGGTTACCATGAAAAAGATAAGAAAACATAAATGGTTATTATTTATAGTGCTGATTATATGTTTAACACTTACAGCACTAGGAGGTTCATGTCCTAATGAAGATCAATATATTCATGTAGGTATTGCGGTTTATGATCTTGATGATACATTTATGAATAGCTTGATTACAGCACTAGAAAATAGAATTGATGAAGTGCATATGAAAAAGAAAATCTCTTATGAGATATGTGATGCGAAAGGAAATTCAAGACGTCAAAATAAACAGCTTCAGTATATGTATACTCAAAGCTATGATATGATGCTTGTTAATCTTGTTGATCCTTCTTCTGCGGCAAGTGTCTTGAATAATGCAAAGGAATTAGACATCCCTGTTATATTATTTAATCGAGATATTGCTGAAAAGGATTTAAAGATTACAGATAATGTCTGGTATGTGGGAACAGATGCCTCTCAGGCTGGGCAAATACAGGGAGAGATGCTTCATAAAATCTGGAATGAACAAAGAAATAGAGTAGATAAAAATAAGAATGGGAAAATAGATTATGTTCTTATAGAAGGTGAAGAAGATCATTATGATGCCATTCGTAGAACAAAAGGGTTCCTAGAAAACAGTAAAGACCTTCCTTTAAATACACTAGGTACTTTATCTGCTTCATGGAATAGACAACTTGCTTATAAGAAGTTTTCTCAATTAGATAACAATGCGATTTCTAGTACTGAAGCTGTTATATGTAATAATGATGATATGGCATTAGGAGTTTATGATTATTACAAAGAAAAGAATCTAGCTCTACCTATTATTTTAGGTATCAACAACAGTCAGGAAATGAATGAGAAAATCATGTCTGGTGAAATATATGGTAGTGTAGATAACGATATGGATAAACAGGTATTAAGAATAGTTAAATGTATGGAATCTGTGTTAAATGGAAATACTAAAAAATACAAGAAAGTCTGGTATAGTACACCTTTTGCAGTCACAAGAGAATAAACTATTTGCATAGATAATTCATTCATGTTAGTATGATTAGCTTAAACTAACTAAGGAGAATTGAATGAAAGCACATAAATATTGGTCTATTGGTGCACTGATCACCATGATTTGTACTTTCTTAACAGGACATATGAATAAGATAGTTCATGCAGTGTTTGGTGTCATTGCACTTATTTGTATGATTATGTCAGTCTATTCAGGTCATAAGATGACTTCAAGAAAGAACTAGATTAAGTCAGCAACATAATGGTTGCTGACTTTTTAATAATTCGATTAAAAATATCATATATCACAAATGACATGATATGTAACAGTGGTAGCGTTTACAAGTATATATTATAAAGGTATAATTATTTAGGGTATTGCATAAGAAACGGAGGGTAAAGAAATGAGGAATAAGTTTTTTAAACTTGCATTATCAGCAGTCCTTTCAGTATCCTGCTTAGCAGCAGGTTTCACTGGTGCATCAGGATTAGATGGAAATGCGAACAATATCACAAAAGATGGTTATACAATCACTAAAGTATCTCATCCAGATAGAGGGTCTGGACAGAGCGATGGTATTCTTCCTTTTGAGGTGATGGGTGAAGAAAGCAATCGTAATCAGAGTTATATATGGTCAAGTGTTGAATATGGCAACTATATATATCTAGGTACTTGCTGGAATCCAATCTCAGGTATTTATTACAGAAATTTGAAAAATAATCTCACATCTCTTTTTGAAAAAAGAGGAGATAAGAATCCCGGTCAGAAGGCTGGAACAGTTGCGACAAACATCTTAAATGTGATGTATGATGGAAACTTCCCGGATGGAGCAACTTCTACAAAAGGGACACCATGTATTATGCGTGTCAATAAGTATACTTATGAAACAGAATTAGTTTATGTTGAAAAAGAAAGTTCAGCATTCGTTAACTGGAACGGATATAGAATGGCTATGGAATACAAAGGTAAATTATATTTTGCATGTGCTGGTTATCCTACATCTCGTTTATTACAGATTGATCCTAAGACAAAAGCAACAAAGGTTGTTATGTAGAAGACTGCAGAAAACTCAGCTTTTTCAAATGGTATTCGTGGTTTAACAGTGATGAATGGTAAACTACTCGTTTCTCTTGCGACTGATGGCGCTGATCCTGATCATATGTTTGAAAATGGTTCACAGCTTCCACAGGCTTATCAGAATGCGATTAAGGCAATCGCAAAGAAGGATGTACGTTATAAGGATGATAATCCAAGAATGCAAGGTGCACGCCTTCTTGAAACAGATGATCCTGAAAATGTAGATAGCTGGAAAGTCATTGCGAACCAGGAAACATTTGATAATCTGCCAGCATGCTGGATTCGTGATAGCATCAATGGTGGTGGATTATGGGATCTTGCGGAATTCAATGGTTCTCTTTATGTATCTATGGTTACAGGTAAGACAGATGCGACAACTGGTGTGACAAATAAACAGGGCTTTGCAGTCTATCGCGGTGATCCACAAAAGGATGGTTCATGGAAATGGACTCCAATCATTGGTGATACATCTAAAGGGGCTAAATATGAATTTGGTTTAGGTAAGAAACAATCATGTGCAGGTAATCTTTATGTATATAAGGATCATCTTTATATTGGCGGATATAACGACCCAATGCTTGATTTAGCTGAAATTGGTAATAAAGCAGATTTCCACTTACTTTATCAGGATTTAAAGAATCCTGCCTGCTTGAACCGCATGGATAAAAATGGAAACATTGAACTAATCAATGATGATGGATTTGGAGCTGCTTCTACGCAGTATCTATGGAGATTCTCTGAATACAACAATAAACTTGTTATTGGTACATTTGATATCACTACACTTGCAAAAGGATTTACACAGCTTACTGATGGCAGTCTTTCAGAAATGACACCTGAAGAATTCAAGAAGAAGATGGATTATGTAGAAGATCTTCTTGAAAGCTTAAAGAAGGATCCTTCTGGAGTTGCAGTTGCATCTGAAGATGAATCAGTAGATGAAATGATGGATCAGCTAGAAGATATGAAAGATATCGTAGAAGGAGACAACAGATCAAGAGAAGTAGATCAAGATATTGTTGAAGTATATGATGAACTCATTGAAAACTATAAGAAATTTGTTAAACCATTATTACATGAAATTAATCCAGAACTTGAAAAACAGATTGATGATATTATCTTGAATAGTACAGTAGAAAACTTTGTATACTATTATGGATGCAGTCAGATTGTGTCTAAACAGGAAGCAGGATGTGATGTATTGGTTTCATCTGATGGTGTTCACTTTGATGCATTAACTCGTAATGGATTTAATGATAAGTATAACCATGGTGGACGTGCATTTATTCCTACTGATAATGGTTTATTCCTTGGCATGGCTAATCCATTCTGGGGTGCTCAGCTTTGGAGAATCACAGATGGATCAGAGAATCCAAAACCAGATACAGATAAAACTGATAAACCAGATACAGATAAAACTAATAAACCGGATACAGATAAAACTGATAAACCAGAAATCAAGGAAGATCAGCCATCTGATAAAGGTAATACAACTATAAAACCTACAGAAACTAAAAAAGAAGACAAGAAGAAAGTCAATACAGGTGATCATACTCAGGTGATGATCTATGTAGCTGCAATTATCATCTCAAGTCTAGCTGTAGTATTATTAAAACGTAAAAAAGCAGAAAACTAAACAATACCTATCTCTCAGGTCGATGATTTAAATCATTGACCTGTTTTTTATTGACAAGTGTATCTACAAGGCATGTAGTTCTATATAGAACGATAAAGGTTCTAATTAGAACTATGAAGGGAGGCTTATTATGTATTTCTGGGATCAATATAAGACGATTACTCTTTATTATGAAATGCTGACAGCACCTACCTGTGATAAATACAATCTTAAAAAGATGGAATATGACATATTGATGTTCTTGTATCACAATCCTGAATACAATACAGCAGCGGATATTGTAAGAATAAGAAAATCTACTAAATCCCATGTTTCCACTGCCTTAAAGGTATTAGAAGACAGAGGATATATTACTAAAAAGATAAATAAAAATAATAAGAAGCGTGTAGAACTATTCTTAGAGGATTCAGCCAATGAAATCGTGAAAGAAGGGCTCAATGTTCAAAATCAATTTGCGCATGATATGCTTCAGGATCTCACACAAGATGAGATAAAAGTATGTAAAAAAGTATTTGAAAAAATTTGTAGAAATGCAGAAGAATGCATTCAAAAGAAAGGATAATCAATATGAATGAAAAATATGTACCTAAAATGCCAGATATCATGGAGGCTTTCTTTGATACTTGTTATTTGTTATTTGATTTAGTAGCCGGTTTTATCTTTTTAGATAAAGCCAACGGTAATATGTTATTTACTTTATATGGTGTATTGACTCTTACTTTATGTGGTGGTGATGCTTTCCACTTAGTTCCTAGAATCATTAGAGCGTTCAAAGGAACTAATGAGAAAATTAAGAGACAACTTGGTATAGGTTTGCAGGTTTCTTCTATTACTATGACTGTTTTCTATATTATCTTACTTTATATCTGGAAACTTACATTCCCAACACTTAAAGCGCCATTTATTGTAGAAGCAATGATCTACATTTCAGCAATCATTAGAATTGTCGTATGTTTCTTACCACAAAATGACTGGTGTGGGGATGAAGGTAACTTAAAACTATCTATGATCAGAAATGCTGATTTGCAGTTACTGGTATTGGAATAATTATTCTATATACAATGAGTGGTAATACTGGTAACCTTCATATGACAAGAATGGTTGCAGCTATTATTATCTCTTTTGGCTGTTATCTACCAGTCACATTATTAAGTAAGAAAAAACCTAAAATTGGTTTATTAATGATTCCTAAAACATGTGCCTATATGTGGGTGATTGTAATGGGATTACAACTATTATTTAGATAAAATAGTGTTATAATGGTAGTGTAATAAATCATTAAGTGAGGTAGAAATAATGGAACAAGAAAGATATTCAATACTATTTAGTTCTCCAACAGGTAATACAAAAATGCTTGCTGAAGCCATACAAGAGGCATTACCAAAGGAAGACTGTGATTATTTTGGACCATGTAAAGAAGTAGATTCAAATATGCTTTATATTGGTTTCTGGACAGATAAAGGTAATGCAGATGCAAATACCCTTAAACTATTAGAAACTTTAAAGAATAAGAAGATTTTCTTATTTGGTACAGCAGGATTTGGAGTAAGTGAAGAATATTTCCAGAGAATTCTAAATAATGTGAAAACAAGCATTGATGCAAGTAATACAATTGTAGGTGAGTATATGTGTCAAGGTAAGATGCCACAATCTGTACGTGATCGATATGTGAGGATGAAAGCACAGCCTGATCATATGCCTAATATTGATATGCTCATTAAAAACTTTGATCAAGCTTTAACTCATCCTGATAAAAATGATTTAAATAACTTGATAGCTAAAATTAAAGCATAAGGGGGATAATAAACCTCTTATGCTTTTCTCTTATGAAAGGAGTACATTATGATTATTCATGAACTCAACTGGTTGTGGTCATTACTTGGTATTGCGTTATTTTGTGCTTTTGTCGCTATATTAATCTGTAAAACCATATACAAACAGGCAAGCATGAAAGTATTGATTATTGTTGCAGTCATAGGATTCTTACTGGGAGTCCTAGGTGTATTTATTTATGCCAGTCAGGCTATGCCTCTATAGTTAATTTCTTTTGCGATATAGAGGCAGTTGGGCCGTTTTGTATATCATTAAGTAAAAAGTTTTTAACTAGAATAGTGACTCGATTTGTGTTATGGTAATGAGTAAGAAAGAGGTGTATTTTACATGTTAACATTTTTGATGTTTGCTGCTGTTATTGGTTTTGCAGTAGTGATGAGAGAGCGTACTAAACATAAAGATGACTATCGTTATGTTGCAGCACAATACTTGATAATGGGAATTATCTGGGGTCTTATTGCCTTATCTGATTATCTAGATTATGGTGTGCGTATGCCATATTTTGGACTATATATCGCAATTTTTGTATTTTCACTATTCATGTGTATTAGATCCATATTGAATCATAATTAGAGTACTTCGGTACTTTTTTTATAGGAGATGAGCGTAAAACCCATTACCTTTAGGTGATGGGTAGTTCACTTTTGAAAGTAAGATAATTATCAGCCTCTAGAAACTGTCTATTTCATCTATCTATGAAAACAGAAGTTGTACCATATAAAAAACAAGATACAAAGAAAGATGAAAAAGATAAGACACCTGCTAAAACAGGAGATAATACACAGCTGGTTGTATTTGCAGCATTGTTCTTAGTATCAGGAATTTATCTCTTAATGAGAATGAATGAGAGTTAACCCCATAACAGAATCTCAGTAATGAGATTCTGTTTTTTTTACCTTCTAAACTTTTCTATTCCCTTATCTCTTATTTGTGATATAATGTTCATTGTTCTAAAAAAAAGACAAAAGGAAGAGGAAATTTATGAAAAACAATGAAAAGAGAAGTACTTTCTCAGGAAAACTAGGATTAGTCCTCTCTGCTGCCGGAGCCTCTGTAGGTTTAGGAAATATTTGGCGTTTCCCATATCTTGCAGCTAAATATGGAGGAGGAATCTTCTTATTAATCTATATCATTCTTGCACTCACATTTGGTTATACAATGATTGTTGCAGAAACCACACTTGGAAGAATGACTAGAAAGAGTCCAGTAGGCGCTTTTAGAAAATTTGGAAACTCTATCGGGCATAAGTTTGGTGGATGGATCAATGCGATTATCCCTATATTAATCGTACCTTACTACTCTGTTATTGGTGGATGGGTCATTAAATATCTTGTTGAATATATTAAGGGTAATGGTCATGCTTTAGCATCTAGTGACTATTTCTCTAAATTCATCTCTAATGGTGTTTCAACAGAATTATGTTTTGCCGCTTTTTCACTTATGACTTTAATTATTGTATTTGCAGGTGTTAAAAACGGTATCGAACGTGTCTCTAAAATCATGATGCCAATTCTAGTTGTATTATCATGTGTTATTACTGTTTATTCAGTCACTAGACCAGGTGCACTTGAAGGTGTAAAATACTTCCTTGTACCTAATTTCAAGAACTTCTCATGGATGACAGTTGTGACTGCAATGGGACAGATGTTCTATTCTTTATCTATCGCAATGGGTATCTTAATCACATTTGGTTCTTATACAGAAAAAGAAGTCTCTATTGAGAATTCTACAGAAAATGTAGAAGTATTTGATACAGCTATTGCGATTATGGCAGGATTGATGATTATCCCAGCTGTATTTGCCTTCTCTAACGGAAATATGGAAAACCTTAATGCAGGACCATCTTTAATGTTTATTACTATCCCTAAAGTATTTGATAGTATGGGACTCGGAACACTTATTGGTATCCTATTCTTTGTATTAGTATTATTTGCAGCACTTACTAGTTCAATTGCCTTAACAGAATGTGCTGTCTCTACTTTCCAGGATGAACTTGGATGGAGTAGACATAAATCTGTCATTATTCTTGGAATCATTATGTTAGTATTAGGTTCACTATCATCACTTGGATATGGACCACTTGCATCTATTCAGGTTATTGGTATGCAATTCTTAGATTTCTTTGATTTCTTAACTAACTCAGTCATGATGCCAATTTCTGCAATATGCATTTGCTTACTTGTATCAAAGGTTATTGGAGTAGATAAGATTGCGAAAGAAGTAAAATCTCATAACAATCCATTCAAACGTGAAAAGATTTTTACTTTCATGATTAAATATGTTTGTCCAATCTTTGCAACTATTATCTTGTTAAGCTCAGTTGCGAATGCATTTGGAATCATTAAGATGTAAAACAGGCTTAGACCTGTTTTTTTCTTTGCATCTTATGTGCGATTTATAGTCATTTAAGATGAATTAATATACTATAGCAATGAGGTGGTTGCCATGATTTATTTTGTAATTAGTAGTTTGGTGATGACAATTATGATTGTATTTAATATTAGATAGGTATGACACGCTACGTAGCATATATTTGTATGAATGATACGGATACTTTCTTGTGAAATAAGTATGAGATAAGTATACTTTGAACTAGGAGGACAAATATATGACATTAGGAGAAACAATTAAGTATTATCGTACACAATTAAACTTATCACAAACTGAACTAGGAGATAGAATAGGTGTATCAAGGCAGGCAGTAACGAAATGGGAAACAGATACAGGAATACCGGATATTAATAATATTCAAACACTTGCAAAGGTATTTCATATTTCTATTGATACACTTCTTTCTCATGAACATGTACAATCATTATATAAGAGCAAGATAGAATATGATTTGGCACAACCAATGGACTTTGATATAAATTTATCTACTTTAGGAGATGTTTTGATAGAAGGCTATGAAGGAGAAAAGCTTATTATTACTCTTTCTTCTTCAATCTATAAGGATTTACAAAAGGATTTTAAAATTAAATTAGATGAAAATAAAGCAAGACTCGATATAGACTTAGAGACAAAGGAATATATCACAAAAGATCAAAGAAGAGACGTCAGTATTTTAATCTTATTGCCTATGCAGTATATTCACAAATTAGAATGCAATGTATTGCCTACAAGTATGTCTGTTTCTCATATTCAATCTGATTCTATAGAACTGGATATTAAAACATCATTACTAGATCTTTTAGACATTCATGGACATATAGAAATAGACTGCAATATTGATATGATTATTAAAACAGACGAAATTGATGGTAAATTAGATCTCAATGCAGTACGTAGTGCATCACAACTTATTATTACATCACCATGTCTATTCAATACAATTACAAAAGGCATTAAAACAAAGATTATCTATGAAGGAGACCTAGATGAGAAATCAGACAATCAAATAGAACTCAATGGAATTATGAGTGAACTCGTAATAAAAGCTGATTAACTATAATCAGTTTTTTATTAGAAAAGAAAAGCAACAAATTCATGAGTATTTGTCTAATAACTTAATTTCTCTTTATTTATTTCTAAAAAATTACTTGTTTCAAATGAAAAATAAATGAAAGTGGTTTAAAATGGATAAAGGTAAAGAAATAACAAGCAGGAGGCAATGTCACGATGTTTGCGTATAGTCAAGTTGAAAAGTTGAATGAAGCAGAAATGTGTGTGTATAATTATGTAGTGAAAAACCTAAAGCATATATTAAATCTAAGTGTTCGTGAGTTAGCGGATGAGGTACATGTTTCAACAGCCACTGTTATGCGTTTTTGTAAGAAGATGGGATATTCGGGCTTTTCAGAATTAAAGTATAAGATTAAAGAATTTTATGAACAGCAGGATCAGGAAGATAATTATGAAATAAACGATATTGAAGGTTTTGTGGAGCATATAAAATCTAATGATTATTTAGATAGACTTAAAAAAGAGCTGATCTGATTAAAGGTGCTGATTCATTTCAAATTCTTGGTTTAGGTGTATGTAGGGATATTGCAAAATATACCGCCCGACGATTTTGCCGAGCAGGGTTTTATTGTTATGGCATCGATGATGTCAACTATCCCATATTAGAAGTACCAGAAGGAACTCATTCCGTTATTTTGATCATTTACAATGATTTTTATCAGAAAGTGATATTTGATCAAATCAATAGATATAAGAGTAAAAATTATACTATTATTATGATTTCATTAGCGCATATAGGTAAGTTTAGTCAATTATGTGATTTGACTATTTATGCTTCTAATGGAATTATGAAAGTTGGACAGGTTGAATCTGGAGTACCAATGCTTTATACACTAGAAAAATTAACGGATGAAGTAATAAAATAATATCATAATATATTTTATGTAACCGTCTTGTAAAAGGCGGTTATTTTTTTGCTTATGAAAAACACAAATATAAGTGATTTAAAAAAGCCACAAATTTATGAAAAAACGTATAATAAATATTTTTATTTATGAAAATAGAAAACTAATGTCGTAACCTAATGAGAAATATGTAACCTATATAGTGTATGCGGTTACATTATTTTTTTGATTGTGTTATCTTATTTACATAGAAAAAAATATTACGATTTTAAAAGGTAACTTTATGAAAAAACGTTATATATTTATTAGCCTAATAGTTGTTTGTATTGTGATGTTCATTATAACAAGCTTCTGTTCTTTTTTTAAGGTCGAAGGGGATTCAATGAATCTAACGCTTGTCAATAATGATGTTGTATATGTTAGAAAAACAAAGTCTTTCAAACAGGGAGATCTCATTGCGTTTAATTACAATAATAAGCTTCTGGTAAGAAGAGTGATTGCGTTAGAAGGAGATAAAGTAAACATTGACCAGAATGGCTATATATTAGTGAATGATAAAAAGTTAGAAGAAAACTATATACAAAGCAGAAAAGATAATCCACTACGTGATGAAATATTTCCTTATACAGTCTCACAAGGACATATATTTGTATTAGGAGATCATAGAACTCATGCAATAGATTCAAGAATGCGCGACTTAGGTGCTATTGATCAAAATCAAATTGTAGGCAAGGTCGTTTTAAGAGTTTATCCGGTTATTCGTTTTTCTGTTTTATAAAGAAAGGGGAAATGAAAATGAGAAAATATAATGGAATAAACAGAAAGAAAATTATGTTTATTTTTGGTATGGTGTTAATAATAGCAACTTCATTCTTTTATCTTAATAATGCTAGAATGGATGATTTTACATCATTAATGACTGATACAACTTTACAGTATCAAGAAGAAGGTGCTATGAAGGATTATACAACTGATGTATATCTTAAAGATCAAACACCTCTTTCTAATACTATCAAGGCAACTCTTCCTAAAGGAACACTTGCCACAATAGAAGAAACAGATAATACAATTGTAAAGAATGAAACATTGACTTATAGCTTACCAGAACAGCTAAAGGTAGAAGATATTCAAGCAAATAAGCTTTATCTAGAAGATGATCTAGTGAATTCTATTGGTAGCTATGAGATTAAGAATAATGTATTGACTATGAGTTTTGATGAAGAACAGATCAATACGAATGCTGAAACAGAGTTAAAGATAGCATTGGTATTGGATACAGATTCATCTCATATTACTTATGATACAAATGGTAGTGCTACATTATTATTTAATAATAAGAAGATTGTATTGAATAAATATGTAGAACAGCCTCAAGAAACAACAATCGTACAACAAATAGATGAACAAATTGTAGAAAAGAAAAAAAGAGTATTCAAACACCATCACTTGTACCACATACAAATACTCCTGTTACAGTTGTGGATGATTCTTCTACCCCTGAGCCTCAATCTGGAAATAGTGCGGACTTTGGAGAATATATTGTTTCTGCAAAAGTCAGCAAGATTGAAAATGGACAATGGGTTGAAGCAAGAGAGTTCGAAGATGGTGACCATGTCATGGTAGATATTGATTATAAATTACCAGCTGGAGTGGTTGATAGTACTACAAGAATAATTACTTATGATCTTCCTGAAGCTATTAAGCTATCAGATGAAGAATCAGGTATTGTATATGCATCAAATGGTTTAGCAGTAGGTACATATCATATTACGACAGATGGTAAAATCACAATTCATTTTAATGAGGAATTTGCGACTGGTGAACCATTTGCAGGTTATATCACATTCAATGGTACTTTATCTGCAGAAGATGCAGGAGAAGGTGGAAGAGTAGAATTTGGTGGAGACGGTGGAGAAATCATTATTAATCCTAGTAAGGAACAATATGATTTAAATATGTCTAAGAAAGCTACATTAAATAGTGATGGCACAGTAGGATATACAATTAAAGCGAGTACAAAGAATGGAACTGAAGGAACTGTTAAGATTGAAGATAAGTTTGCAAATTGGGATTCTGCCACTGCACAGTATGATGCAAACAGTTTCACAGTAACAAAGATTGATAAGAATGGTGCTAAGACACCAGTAGATGTTACACCAAGCATTAGTGGTGACTCATTTACAATTGATAATCTTCCTAAACTTGAAGCTGGAGAAAGCTATGAAATGACTTATAAAGCAACAGCAACTCCTGATAACGTGGATGGTTCTGGTTCACTTACAAATAGCGTAAGGGGTACTAGTGGAGAAACATCAAGAGAGACATCTACTACAATTCAAATTTCTAATTCAATGATTTATAAGCATGGTGGCTATGATCAAAATACAGATAAGATGAATTGGGTCATCACTATTAATCCAGATAAGAAGGATATAAGTGGTTATGTCTTGAAGGATAAGATTGATAATGGTTTGACTATTCCTACTCCTTTGACAGTAAAGAAGAGCGATGGTACTACATTTGAAATTAAATCATTACCATATACATTCCCTGCAAACTCTAATGATACATATACAATTGAATATCAAACAGATGCACCAAATGATAATGTGACTGTAAAGAATAAGAGTACTATAGAAAAAGATGGTAAAACTTATGAAAGCAGTGCGGATGTTGGTGTATGGCATAGAGACTGGGCTCTTACAAAGACTGTATCAAGTCAATCAGTTTCTAATGATGGTAAGACTTTAACCAATAAATGGCAGGCTTATATTACTTTACCTGATAAAGAGATTACATCTGTCACATATTCAGATGTAATTAAGAATGGTACATCTTCAGATGATAAAGATTTTAATGGTGAACATTATGCGATTCTATCTGAGTTAAAACAGGAAATTTTAACTAATATCCAATTAAAAGATAAAGATGGAAATGTGATTTCAAATAGTGATCTTGATATTAGTATAAAATTCTACTCAGATGAAGATAAGAAAAAAGAAGTTACGGCAGATGATGCACATGTAAAATCATTTGTAGTGACTGTAAAGAAAAAAGATAACAGTGCATTTATTGGTCAATCCTTACTTATTTCTTCATATCATACAATTGCGGATTTGAAGGATGTTAAAGAAGGAATCAGTTATCAGTATGTTAATAAGGGTATTGTGAACGATAAAGAATCAGAAGCAAGTGTTCATTATACTAAGCCTAAGAAGTTAGTGAAACAGGGCTATGGTCAGGTGAATGGCAGTCAAAATGAGAAATATTCTTCTGGTGAAGTTAATACGAACTATCTAAGTCGTAATGGAAAACTATATTACAGAATCATATTTACACCAGATTCGAATGATGATATCAGCTTTACTGATACTCTACCTAAAGGAACTAAGTTATTTATAAAGGGAGAACGTTCAGATTATACAAATGTTGGTTATAAATCTAATCCGGCAGATCGTGGCTCTCCTGAAGCAGTTTATCATAGTAATGACAATACTGAATTTTATTGTGATGGTAATGCAGATGTGACAGATATTAGAAAATATTTTAGCTACACATATAGTGAAGAAACAAATAAAATCACTTTCACACTCAAGTCAGGTTATAACAAAACTGATGGTGACTGGAGTACAGGAAAGAGAAATAATCCTAATGGTTCAATCGCAATCTATTATGCAGTAGATATCACAAATGATGAGTTCTGGAAAGATTTAAAGAATGAATCTAAAGAATATTCAAACCTATTAGAATATGAAGGTAAAGAACAAAAACAAGAGACAAAAGTAGAACGCGAAACTCAGGTTGTAACTAAATCAGGAGAACAAATCGAAAATACAACAAAGATTGAATATACAGTTAATATTAATCCAGCTGGAAAGGACCTTGATCCAAATTCAGATAAGATTGTATTGAGAGATGAACTTGAATTTGATAATAAATATTCAGCTTATATTGATGCGTCTAGCTTGAAACTCTATGAATATGATTCATCAAAAGAAAACAATAGAGGAAATCTAATTGATAGCAGTAGATATCAGGTACAGATGGATACACAAGAAAACATACTCACAATTACATTACCTGATGAACTTGCATGTGTTCTTGTTTATCAATATGATTTCGATGTGGGTAATGCAGCAACGCCTAGAATAAGAAACGAAGTTGTATTACAAGGAGAATTCAGTTCGGATGTTGATACAGCTATTGATACTACACATTCTGAAGCAGGGGTTGTAAGAGGTAAGATGTCCATCTTTAAGGTAGATGGTAAAGATTACTCTAAGACTCTTCCAGGCGCTAAATTTAAACTATCTGAATTTAACCCTGAAACAAGTCAATGGGATGTTAAGAAGGTTGGAAATTCAGAAGAGTTAGTAACAAACGAAAATGGCGAAATTAGTTTTGCGGGAACAAATAAAGAAAAATTCTTATCAGCATTTAATCTTTATAAAGTTGAAGAAATTGAAGCACCTGATGGATATGAACTCAATAAAAAACCATATTATTTCTCTATCTATCAGGCAGATATCGACAAAACAAAACAGGATGCCATTGATGAGATGAATAATAGAGAAATTTTTACTAAATCAGGCATTAATTCCAGTGATGTATGGTTTGTGCCTAACAATAAAGAAGTTTCATTATATGTGCCAAATGATTCTAACAGTATTTATGTAAAGAAGGTATGGGTAGATTCTGAAAACAAACAGATCACTTATCATCCTGATTCAATCAATGTAAACTTGATTCAGAACATTAAGACTCCAACTGGAGTAACAGTCAAATCACATATCTATACCCTTAACTGGGATGGTACAGAAAATACTGTAGATGATAAGACACTTATCGTAAAGAAAGGCGGTACTTTAAAGATTACTTTACCAATACAATGTAACCCAGGTGATGAATCTAAAAATGTGACAGTTGGAGGAATTGATAAATATGCTCTTTCTACTAAACTAACATGGTGGAGTAATGTGATTCTTACAGTCGAAAATATTAATTCGGATACTAATTTAAAAATCAAGTTGTCTAATAGTTATGGAAATACAGAGTATGACTACGACAGGGATTACACAACTTCTACGACTGTATATAGAACAGTCACATTAAATGAATCCAATAATTGGAGTCATATATGGAAGAATTTACCAAATCAGGTAGAAGGTAATGATTGTGTTTATACACTTGAAGAAGATGTTCCTTCAGGATATCAGGTATTATATACAAATAATGATGGTATTCTCGCAGGTAATATTACAGTGACTAACAAGAAGTTAGATAACACTGAACTTCCAGATACAGGAGGATTTGGTACTTTTGGTTATTATGCAATAGGAGCTCTATTTATAACAATGACTCTATTTGCTATTATAGCAATCAATAAAAAGAAGGGGGCCTATGGAAAGTAATATACATACAAATCAAGAATTTATTAAAGGAAGGTATTTTATGAATTAACGGGGATCATATAATGAGGAGGAAAAACGATATGAAACTATTTAAGAAAATCGCAGGATTCATACTTGCGTTCGCAATGATATTAGCCATTGCGATGCCATCAGTAGTTATGGCAGATGAAACTTATACTTTGACATTGGATAATACTGTCAAAGGACATACTTACGAAGTGTATCAGATTTTTACTGGTAAACTTTCAACAAAGGACAACAAGAGAGTATTATCTGATTTAGCTTGGGGTAATGGTGTAAAAGGTGGTGCTTATACTGAAAGCGCAAAAGAAAAAGCAAATACACTAACTGATGAAACTAAAGCAAAAGCTTTTGCAAAAGAATTAGTGGATGAAAAAAAGCTTTCTGATACAAAAAAGACAAAAGTAAGTGCTGAAGGTTCTACAGTGATTGATGGTCTTGCAGCTGGTTATTATTTAGTTAAAGATACTGATGATAGCTTAAAAGAAAAGCATGATTCTTATACAGCTTATATATTGCAGGTTGTTGGTGATGCTTCAGTTAAAGTAAAATCTGATATTCCTACTTCTGAAAAGAAGGTAAAGGATATTAATGATTCTAAATACACAACTGTAAGTGAATGGCAGGATTCTGCAGACTGGGATATTGGAGATGTAATTCCATTTAAGATTGAAGGTACATTACCAAATAATTATACTTCATATAAGAAATATACATTAAAATTCCATGATAAAGCAGAAAAAGGTCTAACTTTTAATAAAGACTCTGTAAAAGTATATGTTGATAATACAGAAATCACAGATAAATCAAAATACAGAGTTGTTACAGATAATCTAACTGATGGTTGTACTTTTGAAGTGATTTTTGATGAGATGAAAAATATTCAAGAAGCTACTAATAATTCAATAGTAAGAGTTGAGTATACATCTACATTAAATGAAGATGCAGTTTTAGGCGAACGTGGTAATAAAAATACAATGCATATGGAATTCTCTAATAACCCTAATAATGAACAGGGTGGAGAATTTGGTGAAACTCCTGATGATACAGTTATCGTATTTACATATAAGGTAGACGTCAATAAAGTAGACGAAAATGGTAACAAACTTACTGGTGCTGAATTCACATTAGAAAAGAAAATCAAAGGAACTAAAGACACATGGAAAAAAATAACAAAAGTATCTGGAACTGCTGATGATCTATTTGAATTCAAAGGAATTGATGATGGTGATTATAGATTAACAGAAACAAAAGCACCTACTAATTATGATAAATTATCAGAACCAATTTACTTTACAGTAAAAGCTGATCACACTATTGTAAGTGATAATCCAACACTAGAATCATTCTCTGGTAATATTACCACTGGTGATGTAGGTACTTTGACATTTACTGCAAATAAAGAATCTGGTATTTTATCAACAAAAGTTGTAAATAAACCAGGTAGCTCATTACCTGAAACAGGTGGTATGGGTACTACAATTCTATATGTTGCAGGTGCAGTTATGATTCTTGCTGCAGGTGCATTCTTAGTAATGCAGAAAAAAGCCGAAGATAAATAAAATAGAATAAGAGGAGTGTTCTATAATGAAAAAGAAAATCATAAACGTAATTATAGCGCTACTATTCGTTATAGGACTCTCCCTAGTTATTTATCCAAGCTTTAGTAATTATTGGAATCAAAGACATCAAACCAGAGCGATTGCTGGATATGAGGAAAAAGTGGAAGATCTAACTGAAAAACAGTATGAAAAGCTCTGGAATGATGCCATTTTATACAACAAAAATTTAAGACATACAATGTATGCCTTGAATGATGACGAGAAAAAAATATACAATGAGACTCTAGATGTCACAGGAACAGGGATGATGGGTTATGTAGAAATCCCTAAAATCAATGTATCACTTCCTATTTATCATGGAACTGATGTTGAAATCTTACAGATTGCGATAGGACATATCCCAGGTACATCCTTACCAGTGGGTGGAGAAAGTACTCATTGTGTCATATCTGGACATAGAGGATTACCAAGTGCACAGCTTTTTACGGATATAGATCAGCTTAAAACTGGTGATACATTTATGCTTCAGATATTGGATCAAACTCTTTATTATGAGGTCGATCAAATAAAAACAGTCCTTCCTACAGAAAAAGATGATTTAAAGATTGTAGAAGGACAGGATTATTGTACGCTCATGACTTGTACACCTTATGGTGTCAATACCCATAGATTACTTGTCAGGGGTCATCGTATCAATAAGACAAATCTAAGAATTAGAAGAGATCTAGTAAAAACAGATCCAGTTATTCTAGATATATTCTGGATTGCTCTCGCAATTATTATTGCATTTATCTGGTATCTCACATCAAAGAAACATAAAGAAAGGTGATGACAGCAATTATTATGGATAAAAGCTTAAAGAAAATTATATTATGTTTTACAGTTATATTATCAGTTGCTGTATTCAATTTATTCCAGGTAACTGCTGTTGATGTGAACAAGAATTGTTCACTTACACTTAATGAATGTTTATCAGGGCTAAATGTTCATTTATATCGTGTCGCAAGTGTTTCTAAAGATGGCAGTTATGAATATACAGATGAATTTAAAGATGCAGGAAATACTTCTATTGATTTAAATAAGCTAGAAACAAGTGAAGAATTAAAAAATGCAGCTATGACTTTAAAAGGATATGCTGCAAACAAAGAAGGTATGACTAAGAAAACAACTTCTTCTACTTTAACTTATTCAAACTTAAATACAGGTCTTTATTTGGTTGTGGCAGATAATTTAGTAATAGATGGTAAGACATATACTTATTTACCTTATCTTATTTCTTTACCACAAAGTACTAAGTATGATGTATCTATTAATTTTGTGAAATATTCAGAAGTTCATTCTCATGAATATAAAATTATTAAACAGTGGAAAGACAATGGTTCAACTCATCCTAACTCAATAGAAGTAGAACTTTATGATGGAAATACGTTTGTTAAGACAATTACTTTAGATGCAGCTCATAACTATGCTTATTCATGGAAAACTGAACAAGTAATGAACTACAGTATTAAAGAAAAGAATGTAAAAGGGTATAAGGGTATTGTATCAGTAAGTAGTAATGATGCAAAAACAGCATATGTTATTACTAATACAAGTACATCTAGTACTGGTTCTCATGTAAAAACAGGGGATACTACAAGAATCAATCACTGGGTCACATTAATGGCTTTATCAGGATTATTTTTACTTATAGTAGGAACTCTATTTAGGTATGAAAAAGATTAGTCAATTATTAATGACACTAGGATGTATCTGCATCCTAGTGTCTTGTGCTTTATTTGGTTATTCGCTCTATCGACAGAATAAAGAAATAAAGGATATACAAATACTATATAATCAAACAAAACAATTAATCCCCGATTCATATGTTTCATCTGAAGGTGCTTATTTAGATATAGATGGACATGATATATATGCGATACTTCAAGTCAATGATATCAAGTGGGTTATAAGTCATGAAGAAAGCCTTCCACATTATAAGAATAAGAATATAATCATTCCAGAATCATTATTGAAACAGGTGCAGTTATTAAAGAATAGGGATATACTTACTATTCATGCTGTATCTGGTGAAACAATAAAATATCAAGTAGAAGTCATTGGTAAAGTAGATCAACTCTCAAAAAGTATGCCTGCCTTGTATTGTAAGAATGGTTCTAGTTATTATTGTATCAATCTAATTAAAGTGTAATATTTAGATAATACATAAATATTATATGAAAGTATAAGAAAAATAGAAAAAGCAGTTGACATGAGTGTGATTATTCAGTATGATGAGTTCACAAATTAAGAACTACTAAGTATAAATACAGTGAAAAGAAATAGTAGATATCTCAAAGAAGCATAGAGAATCCTTGGCTGGTGTAAAAGGATGTTTGAGGGATATTGAATTCATCTTGGAGTAGAGCGTTGAAAGAAGTAGGCGTTTCCGGTCACAACCGTTATATTGTCAGAGTATGATAGTACTCGTTGAGATATATCTAGTGATAGATATATAAAATAAGGTGGTAACACGAAGATACACTCTCGTCCTTATAGGATGAGAGTCTTTTATTTATACAGGTAGAAGATAAGAGGAGAAAAGATTATGATTATTGTATTCAAACCAAAAACAAGTGAAGAAGATGTAAAGAAGATCCAGGCTAAGGTAGAAGAAAAAGGATTAGAAACTCATTTAGTTGTAGGTCATGATGTGACTATCTGTGGTGTAATTGGTGATACTACTAAAGTAGATCCTAGAGATATTGAAGTTTCACCTTCTGTAGAAAAAGTAATGAGAGTTGAACAGCCTTATAAATTAGCTAACCGTGCATTC
>OGFF01000592.1_pt1 | contig 48979 bp, 50 predicted proteins | sample 1570751 | NCBI WGS metagenome assembly OGFF01 (sample SAMEA2581951, study PRJEB24529) | metagenome | biome: Human gut stool | place: China | collected 2011 | reverse complement strand
TATTTATAGAGCAGTAATTTGTAGTGAAGTGTGACATATGTTTGACAAACCTACAGAAGAAATAGAGTATAAAGTAATGAACACTTGACATAAATAGGAAAATGATGTATAATAAGAATCTATTAAAAGTCCCTTAACGGGCAAAGGGATTAATTAGTATTTCGCGCAGTTAATCCTTAGGAAGGAGGCAATATGCCTCAAAGCGAAAAAGATAAAATAATTGACCAGCTTTGGCGGCTGGTCCGTCCCGGAGAGTTTATTGCTCTCCAGGACGAAAAGGTTTTGACTCTCTCCGTGTCCGGAGAGTGTCGAGAAGAATCACTGCACAGAGTAGAGCTGCTCTGTGCAGCAATTAAGGCGATGCAATCGCCAGCAATTGTACGGCAATTGCTGGTGATTGCTGTCCACAATCACCTTGTAAAAGTCAGGGCGATTGTGGATTTGAAGTAAGATTGCCAGAAAAAAAGGAGGTGAGGAATGAATTTTCCTCATCTCCGATATTATATTTTAGTAGGTATTACATTAACAGTTTTATAATTAGTATAAATAACCATGCCAGGCTTTGCTTTAGGCATTTTTTTTACGTTTTTCTTCAAAGTATAATCAACAGGTACATTAGATGAATATTTAGACTTACTGTAATATGCAGCTATGGCAGCACACTTATTTATAACTTCCTGTGGAGGCATTTTTCCATCAGTCTTTAATATTAAATGACTTCCATGACTATCTTTAACATGAAACCAGTAGTCATTTGAGTTAGCTAATTTATGAGTAATATATTCATTTTGTAAATTGTTTTTTCCAACAAAAATGGTAAATTCATCTATTGCATATTTTATTACTTCAAAATTCTTTTTTTTGTTAGAAGTATTTTTTACTTTAGAAGGTTTTACAAGTATACCAGAAATTTCATCATACACATCATTTAATTCTTCAATTGAGAGTGCATTATTTACAGAATAAATAACGCTTTCTATGTACTCAATTTCTTGCTCAATTTCAAATTTTTGCTTAGTTACAATTTCGTAAGTCGATTTTAACTTGTTATATTTTTTAAAAAACCTTTTAGCATTTTCACTTGGCGAAATTGAACTATCCAAAGGAATTGTTATTATTTTGTTCCCTTCATAATAATTTTCTAAGTCAACACTATTAATATTATAATTGTTTATACGATATAAATTGCTTATAATTAATTCGCCGTATAATTTATAAGTATTCATCTCATTGCATTCTTTTAGCTTTAAATTAATATTTTGTAATTTTATTTGTAGCTTTTTTATATTGTTAAGTAATAGTTTTAATATATTATTCTTAAAATTTTTAAAGTTTTCCGCATCTTCTTTTCTGGTGTAAAAGTCGTCCAAAAAGAAATTAATAGACAAATTGCTTTCTTTACTTCCATTCTCTAGATAGAAATCTTTATCATACGATGCACATATAATATTATTTGAATTTAGATTATTTATTAAATTACAAATATAATTGTATATAATAAATAAATTTTGGCTATTTATTTCACAAGGAATATTTAATAGAGTGCAACAATGTTCAATAAAATTTCTACTAATTCCAGTAAACATAGCAGAAAAGCAAGTCGGTAAATCGCTATTTTTATCATTAAATAATTCCTCAAAGTCATCAAAATTATTATAAGACAATAAATCTAACTTATTAGAAGTAGGAAATAGATATTTAAATTTAGGCAATATATTTCTATTTGAACCATTAGAAGTAGATAAATGTCTTAAACTATTTATTATAATATCACAATCATCAAGCAAAATGACGTTGCTATGTTTTCCCATAAGTTCAACTATTAGTTTTTTGGTTGTAAAATTATCAGACATATCTAAATCTTCAAATTCAATAACAACAACTCTTTCTAAGCCTAAAGAATAAATTCGAGAAATCCTAGTGTTTAACAAATACTTTCTTAAAACCATACAGAAGTTAGAGGCAACAAGAGGATTAGGCTTTGTATTTGTTGTTAAGTTAATTCTATAATTAGCAGAGGAAATATTTATATTAAGTGCATATTTTATACCACTTACATAAACACCAATTAAAACCTCATCAGAAGATGGGCAAAAAATTTTATCTATCTTTCCACCAACTAAAGAATTATTTAATTCATATACAACACTTTTGGTAACTAAACCATCAAAGGCCATTTTAAATCACTCCATATACTTTAAAAACTTTTGAGAAAATTATAACAAATTACAGAGGATTTGTAAACTTTCTATTGACATTAAAGAAGTTTGTGCCTTATAATACTCTCATAGAGGAAAACTTCAGGAGGGTGCAGAAAAATATGAATAAAAAAAGTGTGTTTTTTTCTTCGAATTTAAATTATGACACTATAGATGACGAAAAAATAGTGGATTTTGTTAAATCTGGGGATAAATGTGCGTTAGAGTATCTTATTAACAAATACAGAAACCTAGTAAATCTAAAGGTTAATAGATATTTTATAATAGGTGCAGAAAGAGAAGACATTGTACAGGAAGGCTTAATAGGTTTATTTAAAGCTATTAAAAATTTTAATACAGCCAAACAAAACTCTTTTAAAACATTTGCTGGTTTATGTATAGAAAGACAATTGATAACTGCTATAAAAACTTCAAATAGGCAAAAACACATGCCACTTAATTCATATTTATCACTAAATCAGGTGGCTTATGAGGGAGAAGACAATGACACAGAGTTAATAGATACATTTGATTCAAAAACAATAGAAGACCCACTTGAGACTATAACAAAAAGAGAATATTATGCAAGAGTAGAAAGCACTATAGACAAAATGCTTAGTGATTTTGAAAAGCGAGTGTTAAATAGATATATAAAAGGCGAAAGCTATGTACAAATTGCAGAAAGACTAAATGCACCGGTAAAATCAGTAGATAATGCAATACAAAGAATAAGAAAAAAAGCGACAAAAGAAATAACAGAATAGAATGTGCATATATCATATATGCACAAAATATGCTTCTATAGCTCAGTAGGTAGAGCACAGCCATGGTAAGGCTGGGGTCGCCGGTTCGATTCCGGCTGGAAGCTCCATTTTATGCATTAAGAAAGGAACGTGAATAAATATGAAAATGGGAATAGTTGGACTTCCCAATGTTGGTAAAAGTACATTGTTTAATGCTATTACAAATGCAGGAGCAGAATGTGCAAATTACCCTTTTTGCACTATAGAACCTAATATTGGAGTTGTACCAGTACCAGATAAAAGATTAGATGTTTTAGCAAAAATGTATAAAACACAAAAAATAACACATGCAATAGTAGAATTTGTTGACATTGCTGGCTTAGTAAAAGGAGCAAGCAAAGGAGAGGGTCTTGGAAATAAGTTTTTATCACATATAAGAGAAGTAGATGCAATTTGCGAAGTAGTAAGATGCTTTGAAGATAGTAATATAACACATGTTGATGGAACTATTAATCCAATAAGAGATATTGAAACAATAAATTTAGAGCTTGTTTTTGCTGATATTGAAACAATTGATAAGAAAATTGAAAGCGTAAAGAAAAAAATAAAAGCAGACAAAAAATTTCAAGAAGAACTAGATTTGTTAGAAAAAATAAAAGATACACTGGAGCAGGGAAAACCGGCTAGATCCTTGGATTTTACAGATGAAGAAATAGGCTTACTAAAGGAAACATTTTTACTTACAATGAAGCCAATACTGTATATTGCAAATATTTCTGAACATCAAATTGAAAATATTGAAGATGACAAATATGTAAAACAAGTTATTGAGTATGCAGAACAGGAAAATGCAGAAGTTGTTCCACTTTGCGTTAAAATAGAAGAAGAGCTTGCAAGCCTAGAGGGACAAGACAAACAAGAAATGATGGAAGCATTGGGAATTAAAGAATCTGGACTAGATAGAGTTATACAAAAAAGTTATAATCTATTAGGACTAATGTCTTTTTTAACAGCAGGTGAGCCAGAGGTAAGAGCATGGACTATAAAGAAAGGTACCAAAGCCCCACAAGCAGCCGGAAAAATACATACAGACATAGAAAGAGGATTTATAAGAGCAGAAGTAGTCTCATATGATGACCTTATAAAAGAGGGTTCAATGAGTAATGCAAAAGAAAAAGGTCTAGTGCGTTCAGAGGGCAAGGAGTATATAATGCAAGAAGGAGATATTGTTTTATTTAGATTTAATGTGTAAATAATTGCACGAAATACAATATTAAATTATTTTAATGACATACAGCACACTAAGCAACATAAATCACCTCATTTCATATTATGTAATATGGAATGAGGTGATTTAGATTGAATTGGTTTGAGAGCTTAACACCAGTTATGCAAGCAATATTAGCTACGACCTTTACGTGGGCTGTAACGGCTTTAGGAGCTCTTATTGTATGTTTTTTTAAAGAAATGAATGGCAAGATTTTAGATACCATTTTAGGTTTTAGTGCAGGAGTGATGATTGCAGCATCTTTTTGGTCTTTAATTGCACCAGCCATAGATTTATCGGCAGAACTTGGCTACATAGCTTGGTTGCTACCAGCACTTGGCTTTGTGCTAGGAGGAATGTTTGTATTAATATCAGATGGTTTCTTAGACAGGATGCTAAAAGCAAAAAACAACTTAAAAAGTTCAACATCTTTAAAAAGAAGTATACTTTTAATATCTGCTATAACTATTCACAACATACCAGAAGGAATGGCAGTTGGAGTAGCCTTTGGAGGAATTGCAAATAATGTTCCACGGAATGACAATAATTGGAGCTATTATGTTGGCAATTGGAATAGGCATTCAAAATTTTCCGGAAGGAGCAGCAGTTGCATTACCATTAAGAAGAGAAGGTTATTCAAGATTTAAGAGTTTCATGATAGGGCAAGCGTCAGCATTAGTGGAACCAATATCTGCTGTAATTGGCGCAATACTTGTAATATATATAAGGAGTATAATGCCATTTTTACTTGCATTTGCAGCAGGAGCAATGATTATAGTGGCAGCAAGAGAATTGTTACCAGAATCTGTTAAGAAACACAAAAATCTGTCAACACTTGGACTTATATTAGGTTTTGTTATAATGATGATTTTAGATGTAGCATTAGGATAAAAAAATTGTAAAAAAGGCTTGACTATGTGCGACAAAAATAGTACAATTAATTATGTAAGAAGTTATTTAAAGGTAATTTAAAAATATATGTCGAAAGAAGAGGTAAAAGATATGTCAAATGTATTAAAAAAGACTTTATTAGTTTTAGGTGTAATAATATTAATAAGTGCAGTAGCATTACCATTAATTAGCAAGGTAAAAGCAACAAACGAAGACTTGGACTTGAATTCACTAATTGATGATGGTGACGACAACAATACAGCAAACAATAATACTGAAAATTCTTCTAATAATACAACCGATGGAAATACGGAAAATACAAATGTAACATTAAATGATAAAGACAACAAAAATACTAGTGAAAATACAATACCAAAAACAGGTGTTACAGAAGATATTACAGTAATAGGTTTTATTGTTGTATGTGTTGGTTCTGCTGTATATGCATATAGAAAAGTAAGAAGTTATAATGTATAAAATTAAAGATAATAAAAGATAAAAAGATGATTTTTGTATAATGCAGAAATCATCTTTTTTTATGTTGTAGGTGAATCTTGATTGAACGTCATGTGAAATTAAAAAATAATATTTTTTTCAAAAAAGGATGCAAAAATATATTAATGTATGATACAATGTAACAAGTAAATTTTAAATAAAGGAGAGTGCAAATATGTCCGAAATAAAATACAAAAGAGTATTGTTAAAACTAAGTGGAGAAATGCTTGGAGGACAAGAAAAAAGGGGAATTGACATATCTGTTTTGGATGAGATAAGTAATCAGATAAAAAGAATGTTAGAGGCAAAAGCAGAAGTGGCAATTGTAATAGGTGCAGGAAACTTTTGGAGAGGTAAAAAAGAAGATGAAATAGAAAGAACAACATCAGATTATATAGGAATGTTGGGAACAACAATGAATGGATTAGCTTTACAAAGTCGATTGCAAAAAAATGGTATTGACGCAATATTACAAACTGCAATAAAAATGGAACCAGTAGCTGAGCAATTTTCTAGAAGAAGAGCTGTAGAATATTTAGAGCAAGGGAAGGTTGTTATTTTTGGAAGTGGAACAGGTAATCCTTATTTTACAACAGATACTGCAGCAGCTTTAAGAGCAGCAGAAATAAATGCTGATGCAATATTAGTTGGAAAAACAATAGATGGTGTATATTCAGATGATCCTAAAATTAACTCGGCAGCTATAAAATATGATAATATAACATATCAAGATATTTTAAATAAAGATTTAAAAGTAATGGATTTAACAGCAATATCTCTTTGCAAGGAAAACAATATACCATTAGTAGTATTTGCATTGCAAGAACCAGAAAACATTATTAAAGCCATTAAAGGCGAAAAAATAGGAACATTAGTAAATTAAGAAAGGAAAATGAATTTATGGAATTTAATGAATTTGAAGAAAGAATGGAAAAAACAATAAGTGTATTTGAGGAGAATTTATCAGAAATTAGAGCAGGAAGAGCAAATCCAGCAATCTTGAATAAGATAACAGTAAACTATTATGGAACAGCAACACCAATAAACCAAGTGGCAGGAATTTCTGTGCCAGAGGCAAGATTAATTGTTATACAACCATGGGATGTTAGCTTATTAAAAGAAATAGAAAAGGAAATTTTGAAAGCAGATATAGGAATTAACCCAAATAATGATGGAAAAGTAATAAGACTAGCATTTCCAGAATTAAATGAAGAAAGAAGAAAAGAAATTGTAAAAGATATAAGAAAATTAGCTGAGGAAGCTAAAATATCTATTAGAGCAATAAGAAGAGATGGCATAGATTCTGCAAAAATAAAACAAAAAAATTCTGAAATAACAGAAGATGATTTAAAAAATGCAGAGACACAAATGCAAAAATTAACTGATAAAAAAATAGAAGAAATAGAAAAAATATTAGAAAATAAAGAAAAAGAAGTAATGAGCATATAAAACAATTGGGAGGCAATTAATAATATGGAAAAAAATTTACCTAAACATATTGCACTTATAATGGACGGAAATAGAAGGTGGGCAAAAGAAAGAAACTTAGATATTAAGCAAGGACATTATGCAGGTGCGGAAAATTTAGAGAAGATTGCATTATATGCAAATAAAATTGGAATTAAATATATGACAGTATATGCTTTTTCTACAGAAAATTGGAAAAGGTCAGAGGCGGAAGTAAAAGGTTTAATGCTATTGCTAAAAGCATATGTAGAAAAAATGCTTGCAAAAACCAATTCGAATAATATAAAAATAAACATATTGGGAGATATTTCTAAATTGGATATATCACTTCAAAAAAGCATAAATAGAATATTAGACAAAACAAAAGAGAATACAGGGCTAACATTAAATATTGCTTTTAACTATGGTGGTAGAGATGAGATAGTTAAGGCTACACAAAAAATATCAGAAGAAGTAAAAAAAGGCAATATAAATGTAGAAGACATAGATGAGAAAATGGTTGGAGATTACTTATATACTAAGGGGCAACCAGATCCAGATATAATGATACGAACAAGTGGAGAATTAAGATTAAGTAATTTCTTACTTTGGCAACTAGCATATACAGAATTTGTATTTTTAAATAAGTACTGGCCAGATTTTAATGAAAAAGACTTGAACAATGCTGTAGAAGATTTTCAAAAAAGACATAGGAATTTTGGAGCAAACTAAAAAAGAAAGGTAAAATAATTATGAATTATAAAAGAGTTTTATCAGGAGTAATACTTTTTCCAATAATGGCAATTATTTTTATTTTTGGAAATACATATTTTGTAGATACTTTAATAAGTATTATAGCAATTATGGGATTATATGAATATTATAATGCATTTAAAACAAAAAATAAGCCTGTTGCAGTTATTGGATATATAGCAGCAGCAATGTTAGCAATTATTCATGTAATTCCTATTGACATAGCGTTAAAAGTAATTGCAGCAATAATACCAATATCTATATTAATATTATTTTTAAAAGTAATATTTAGTAATATGAAAACAAATATTAGTGATATATCAATTACTTTTTTTGGAATCTGCTATATAGTAATTTTTATAATGTTTATTCCGTTGATAAGAGAAAACCTAGCAAATGGTAAAATATTAATATGGTACGTTTTTCTTACTGCTTGGGGAACAGATATATTTGCATATGTAGTTGGAAAAAGAATAGGAAAACATAAATTTACCGAGGTAAGTCCCAATAAAACCATTGAAGGATGTATTGGTGGAGTGATAGGAGCAGTCCTTTTATCTATGGTATATACTATTGTATGTAATAAAATATGGAATTTACAAATAAATTATATTTTTATAACCGTAATAAGTGTTATACTTAGCATAATAGGTCAATTAGGAGATTTGGCGGAATCAAGTATAAAAAGATATACAGAAATAAAAGATACAAGTAACTTAATACCAGGACATGGAGGAATGTTGGATAGAATAGATAGTGTATTATTTATAGCACCTATTGCATACTTTTTATTATCATTTATTTAATTTTGGAGGTACGCTTTGATTAGTTTTTTAATAAATGCAATTAAAATAGTCTTTATCCTTGGCTTTCTTGTTTTTATTCATGAAGGTGGACATTTTATAATAGCAAAACTATGTAAGGTAAAAGTGAATGAGTTTGCAATAGGCTTTGGACCAACAATATGGAGTAAGCAAGGTAAAGAAACAAAATATGCTTTAAGACTTATACCACTTGGTGGTTTTGTAAGTATGGAGGGAGAAGAAGAACGTTCTGAAGAAGAAGGTTCTTTTAGTAATGCCTCTATACCAAGACGTATAGCAATTGTTATGGCAGGAGGAACAGTAAATATAATTTTTGCACTAATTGTATATTTTAGTTTGATGTCTTTTACAGGTAATAATATATCTAATATTGTAGATACAACTATGCCAGGTTATAGTGCAGAAATTTATGGAATAAAAAGTGGGGATAAGATTTTAAAAATAAATAATCATAAAATAAGAACAAAAAATGATTTAGATGAAGAAATTAGAAATTGCAATGGAAATGATCTAATAGTTGAGGTAGAAAGAAACGAAAATAAAATTGAATATAAAATTGTACCAACAGAAGAAAAATACAATTACACAGGTATTGCATTAAAATATATTGAAAACAGCCCTTCAACGGAAATACTAGCGGTACAAAAAGATAGTCCAGCGGAAAAAGGAGGACTAACAAGCGGAGATGTAGTTTTAAAAATAAATTCTATAGATGTAGAAAACGATGCAGAAAAGTTAGTAGAAAATATAAGCAAATCAGAAACAAACATAATACAATTTACTGTGCAAAGAAATAATGAAATTAAGGATTTTAATATAGAGGCAGAAGAAAAATTTAACTATTATTTAGGAATCAATTTAAAAATGGCAGAAAATAACTTTACTAACAATATTTATTATGCGTTTTGGAATACAGGTGATTTCTTATTTTCTATAATAGATAATTTAAAAATGCTATTTACAGGTAATGTAGCAGTAAATCAACTAATGGGTCCTGTTGGAATAGGAGAAGTAGTTGTTGAAACAAAGGGTATAAGCGAATTTGTAAACATATTGGCTTTAATATCTATTTCTTTAGGAGTAACTAATTTATTGCCATTCCCACCGCTAGACGGTGGAAAGGTAGTGATTTTATTAATAGAAGGAATTAGAAAAAAACCATTAAAAGAAAATGTTGAACTAAAAATACAAATGATAGGCTTTTGCATTTTGATAGGCCTAAGTATTGTAGTAACATATAATGACATTTTAAGAATTTTTTAGACGAATTGATTTTTTAAAGACTATTAGAACAAGGTGAAAATAATGGAAAAAACGATTAAAGAAGTATTTAAGGACTATAATTCAAATAGTTTTGAGTTAAACGAAGCAAAAATAAAAACAGTTAATGTATTTAAAAAAACTGGAAGGATAGAGCTGATATTAATAGCAGAAAAACAAATAAAAATTTTGGATCTAATAGCATTTGAAAGATATATAGAAAAAAGGTTTGGATTCAAAGAAACCATAATAAAAATAGAATATATTAAACTTCCACCTTTTACAATAATAGAAGAATGGAAAAATATAATTGAATATATTGCATATAAGTATCCATTAACAAAAGCATTGCTAAAAGGCAGTATAGTAAATGTAGATGGTAATAATGTAAATATCAATTTAGCTCTAAAAGGAAAAGACATATTAGAAACTAGACGATTTGATCAAATAATTGCAGAAACTATGATGAATTTATACAATCAAAAATGTAATGTGAAATTTGTAGAAAAGCCACTTGAAGATATAATGTTACATCTACAAGAACAAAACAAAAAATTAGAGGAAGAATATATCTTAACAATTAAAAATCAAGAAAAGGAAAGCAAGAAAGAAAAAATAGAGGAGAAAAAAGAAGAAATAAAAGAATCTCCTAAACAAGTTATAGAAGAGAAACAAGAAGAAAATAGCCCATTAATATATGGAAGAAGTGTAAAACTAAAGGAAACTTTAGTAAAAGTTGCAGATTTATCTGTTGATAGTGGACGTGTATTGTTAGATGGTGAAATACTAAATATAGATTCCAGAGAGCTTAAATCTGGCAAACTTTTAGCAATGTTTGATTTGTATGATGGAACAAGCACAATTACGTGCAAGGCTTTTTTGGAAAAAGAGAAAGCAAAGGAAATATTGGGAAAACTAAGTGGAGTCAGAGGTGTGAAAGTAGAAGGTACAGCACAATTTGACCCATTTGCAAAAGAACTTGGTGTTATTGCAAACACTATAATAGAAGGTAATGGAATTAAGCGTGAAAAAAGGGAAGATAATGCTCCTATAAAAAGAGTAGAATTACATATGCATACACAAATGAGCCAAATGGATGGAATGACTTCGGCAAAGGATTTGATAAAAAGAGCTGTAAAATGGGGAATGAAATCTATAGCGATAACAGATCATGGTGTTGTACAAGCCTTTCCAGAGGCACATAAATATTTGGAAAAAGACCATCCAGATATTAAAATTTTATATGGAGTTGAAGCATATTTAGCACCAGATAAAGTATCTCCAGTATCTTTTTCTAAAAATCAAAGTTTAGATAATACCACGTATTGTGTGTTAGACTTAGAAACTACTGGAATTTCTTTCAGAACAGAAAAAATAACAGAAGTCGGAATAATGAAAATAAGAAATGGAGAATTGCTTGATAGTTTTTCTTGTTTTGTTAATCCAGAAAAGCCAATACCCCAAAAAGTCGTTGAGGTAACTAACATTACAGATGATATGGTAAAAGATGCAGATACAATAGATATAGTTTTACCTAAAGTGATTGAATTTATAGGAGATAGTGTTTTAGTAGCTCATAATGCAGACTTTGATATTGGATTTCTAAAATACAATGCAACAGCATTAGGATTAAAATTAAATAATACATACATAGACACTTTGAAGTTAGCAAAAGAATTATTTCCTAAGTATAAGAAATATAAGCTAGGTATTATTGCAGAAAATCTTGGTATAAAAGTTGATGTAGCACATAGAGCCTTAGACGATGTGGATACTACAGTAAAAGTTTTCAATATAATGTTAGATATGTTAAAAGAACAAGGAGTAAAAACATTAGATGACATTGACAAAAAAGAATCGGGAAAAGCAGATTATAAATCATTACAGACATATCATGCTATAATTATTGCGAAAGACTATGTAGGACTTAGGAACTTATATAAATTAGTTTCGTATTCACATTTAGATTACTTCTACAAAAAACCAAGAATATTAAAGTCTTTGTTTAAGAAATATTCTGAAGGATTAATATTAGGAAGTGCTTGTGAACAGGGAGAAATATACAGGGCAATTGTTGCAGGCAAGACAGATGAAGAAGTAGAAGAAATTGCAAATGATTATGATTATTTAGAAATTCAACCAAATGGCAATAATATGTTTATGGTTAGAAATGGAACTGTGGCGAACGTAGAAGCTCTACAAGAAATTAATAAAAAGATTGTAGAGATAGGAGAAAAACTACAAAAACCTGTTGTAGCAACATGTGATGTTCACTTTATGGATCCGCAAGATGAAATATACAGAAGAATATTAATGGCAGGACAAGGGTATGATGATGCAGATGAACAAGCTCCTTTATATTTAAGAACAACAGAGGAAATGCTTAAGGAATTTGAATATCTTGGCGAAGAAAAAGCATACGAAGTAGTAGTAACAAATACAAATAAAATTGCAGATATGTGTGAAAATATAAGCCCAATATCTCCAGAAAAATGTCCACCGCATATTGAAGGTTGTGAGCAAACTATTAAAGATATAGCTTATAAAAAGGCACATGAATTATACGGAAATCCATTACCAGATATTGTAGAAGAAAGATTAAGTAAGGAATTGGATTCTATCATAAAAAATGGTTTTTCTGTTATGTATATTATTGCCCAAAAGTTAGTTTGGAAGTCAAATGAAGATGGATATATAGTAGGTTCAAGAGGTTCTGTTGGTTCATCATTTGCGGCATATGCAACAGGAATAACAGAGGTAAATTCTTTACCACCACATTATAGATGCCCAAAATGTAAACATTCTGATTTTACAGATTGTGGATATGCATGTGGATATGATTTGCCAGATAAAGATTGTCCGGAATGTGGCGCTAAAATGGTAAAAGATGGAATAGACATACCATTTGAAACCTTCTTGGGATTTAATGGGGATAAGGAACCAGATATAGATTTAAATTTTTCAGGTGAATATCAAGCTAAGGCACATAGATATACAGAAGTAATATTTGGCAAAGGAACAACATTTAAAGCGGGAACAGTAGGTACAGTAGCAGATAAAACTGCATATGGATATGTAAAAAAATATTATGAAGAAAGAGGAATACCTGTTAATAATGCAGAAGTATTAAGGATAGCACAGGGATGTACAGGAATAAAAAGAACAACTGGACAACATCCAGGAGGAATCATAGTTGTTCCAAAAGGAAGAGAAATATATGAATTTACACCTGTTCAACATCCAGCTGATGATCCGAATTCGGATATAATAACAACACATTTTGACTATCACTCAATAGATCAAAACCTTTTAAAACTGGATATATTAGGTCATGATGATCCAACAATGATAAGAATGTTGTATGATTTAACAGGAATTGATCCAACTAAGGTTCCGCTTGACGATAAGGAAACAATGAGCATATTCAGTTCTACAAAGGCATTAGGAGTAACACCAGAGCAAATACATAGTGAAGTAGGTAGTTATGGTGTACCAGAATTTGGAACTAAATTTGTAAGAGGAATGCTTGTAGATACTAAGCCTACAACATTTGACGAGTTGATACGTATATCTGGATTGTCTCATGGTACAGATGTATGGCTTGGAAATGCACAAAGCCTTATAGAAGAAGGAACCGTAACACTGAATGAAGCTATATGTTGTCGTGATGATATAATGATATATCTAATAAAAAAAGGAGTACCTCCAAATCATGCATTTAAAATAATGGAAACAGTGCGTAAAGGAAAGGCATTAAAAGACCCAGCTAAATGGGCAGAATATGTTGCAATGATGAAAGAAAACAAAGTGCCAGAATGGTATATAAAATCATGTGAGAAAATTAAATATATGTTTCCTAAAGCACATGCAGCAGCTTATGTAACAAATGCCTTTAGGATAGCATGGTTTAAAGTGCATGAGCCAAAAGCTTATTACACAGCATTTTTCACAATAAGAGCAGACGAATTTGATAGTGATGTTATGTGTTATGGCAAGGAAAAAGTAAAGAATAAAATGAAAGAAATAGATTTACAGGGGAATGCGGCAACTACGAAAGATAAAAATATGTATGCAATACTAGAATTGGTACTTGAAATGTATGAAAGAGGAATAAACTTTTTACCAATTGACTTATACAAATCACATTCTACAAAATTTCAAATAGAGGATGAGGGAATTAGGCCTCCATTAAATAGTGTACCTGGATTGGGAACTGTAGCAGCTCAAGGTATAGAAACAGCTAAAAAAGATGGCAAGTTTATGTCTATAGATGATATGAAAATACGTTCTAAAATAGGTAATTCTGTTGTGGAATTATTAACTAAAATGGGATGCTTAAAGGGAATGAGTCAAAGTAACCAAATGAGTTTGTTTGGATAAAATAAGGAGAAGAAGATGCTAAATATAGAAGAAATATTTACAGTTAAGAATATAGTAATATATTTAATAAGCATTAATATAGTTACTTTTTTAGCAATGTTTATAGATAAAAAAAGGGCAGAAAAAGGAGAATGGAGAATAAAAGAATCAACCTTATTGGGATTGGCAATGTTGGGAGGCTCAATAGGTGGAATTACGGGAATGTATGTTTTTAGACACAAAACAAAAAAACTAAGATTCTCAGTGGGATTTCCTGTAATATTAATAACAGAAATTGTACTGGCAATTTATTTTGTGATTAATATGTAAACTCAACTTAATTCTACGGTTTTCATAAACAAACGACAAAAATCGACTGTGAATAAATAATGAAAATAAAGTGCCTATTTGTAGTTATTCACAGACTTATCCACATTATCCACAGTATTACAAAAGTCATATTTTGTAAACTAATTTGTAATAATAGTGTAACATAAGACAAAAAATGTAATAAAATGGAAATAAGAACGTAAAATTATTGTTGACTTTTGACTGATAAATTGGTAGAATTTAATAAGTTATATAAAGAGAGGAAGTATGCAAGATGGCTGATTTAACAATGGATAAGATAGTTAGTTTATGTAAAAATAGAGGATTCATTTTTCAAGGGTCAGAAATATATGGTGGATTAGCAAACACATGGGATTATGGACCTCTGGGAGCTAGATTAAAGAATTCAATTAAAGATACTTGGAGAAAAAGATTTGTTCAAGAAAGAAAAAGCAGTTATGAAATAGATGCGGACATACTAATGCATCCAAGAGTATGGGAGGCTAGTGGACATGTTGCAGGCTTTTCAGATCCACTATTAGACTGTAAAGAATGTAAAACAAGACATAGAGCAGATAATTTAATAAGCGACTTTAATCCAGATGCACATGCAGAGGGAATGACACAGGAAGAAATGCTAGCATATATTAATGAAAATAAAATTCCATGCCCAAAATGCGGTAAATGCAATTTTACAGATATAAGACAATTTAATTTAATGTTTCAAACATATAGAGGTGTAACAAACGACAGCAAAAGTACCATATATTTAAGACCGGAGAATGCACAGGGAGAATATGTTAATTTCTTAAATGTTCAAAGATCAACAAGAGCTAAACTACCATTTAGTATTGCTCAAATAGGTAAAGCATTTAGAAACGAAATTACACCCGGAAACTTTATATTTAGAACAATTGAGTTTGAACAAATGGAATTCCAAACATTCTGTAAAGAAGGTTCAGATGAAGAAATATACAACTATTTTAAAGAATATGGAAAAAAATACTACATGGATTTGGGCTTACCAGAAGAAAAGCTAAGATTCCATGATCACGAGAAACTAGTTTTTTATGCTAAAGCAGCTTGTGATATTGAATATTTATTTCCTTCAATTGGTTGGGGCGAAATAAATGGAACTCATAATAGAACAAATTATGATTTATCAAGACACCAAGAGTTTTCTGGAATAAAACAAGAATATCTGGATCCAGAAACAAACGAGAAATTTATTCCATACATAATAGAGTCTACATATGGTTTAGATAGAACTGTATTAGCAGTATTATGCCAAGCATATGAAGAGGAAAAAATTGCAGAAGGAGATGTAAGAACTGTTCTGCATTTGCACCCAGCAATTGCTCCATATAAAATGGCAATATTACCATTATCTAAAAAATTAAGTGATAAAGCAAATGATTTATATACAAAACTTTCTAAGAAATTTATGTGCGACTATGACGAAGCAGGAAGTATAGGAAAAAGATATAGAAGACAAGACGAAGTTGGAACACCTTATTGTATAACGGTTGACTTTGATACATTGGAAGACAATACTGTAACAATAAGAGATAGAGATACAATGGAGCAAATAAGAATAAACATAAATGAAATAGAAAATTGGATGAAAGATAAATTCGAATTTTAATAACATTCTAAAGAAAAGTGAGGAAATTATATTGGAAGAGAAAAATACAGCAAATGCAAAACCTAAAATATCTTTTATGAAAAATGTTTTAATACTTATGTTTTCAGAAGTAGCCGTAAAAGTTATGGGACTTATTTATAAATTAGTAATAACTAATATTGAAGGATTTGGAGACACAGGGTTAGGCTATTATTCATCTGGTTACCAAATATACTCTTTATTATTAGCATTGTGCTCTATTGGAATTCCATCTGTAGTAAGCAAACTAGTATCGGAAAGACTGGCAATAAATGATAATGCAGGAGCGCAAAGAATTTTTAGAATAACTATGAAATTGTTTGCTGGAATAGGTTTATTCTTTTCTGTGACATTATTTTTATTTGCAGATTTAATAGCAACTAAAATACTAAATGTTCCGGATGTTAGTTATGTTTTAAAAGTACTTGCACCAGCAATAGTATTTGTTGCCGCATCTTCAGTATTTAGAGGTTATTTCAATGCACAAAGCAATATGAAACCAGCTAGTGTTTCCTACACATTGGAACAGTTTTTAAACTGTGTTTTAAGCATTACATTTGTGTATGCACTTATAGGCAAAGACGCATATATAATGGCTGCAGGAGGAAATCTATCAACAACGATATCTGTTATATTAACTTTTGTTTACATCTTTATATATTATAAAAGACATAAAATTAAGTATGCAGAAGAAGAATTAAAGAATTCTCCAGAATATAACAAAACAAGTAAACAATTGTTAAAAGCAGTATTAGCCTTTTCAATTCCTATTACAATAGGCTCTATAATATCAGTTATAACTTCTGTAATAGATACAACAACTGTTAGTAACTGTATACAAATAGCTTATTCGGGAATAATAAATAGTAAAGAGGCATTAGAACAATTGGCGATGCAAAAAGCGGGAATACTTTCAAAAGTAGACACATTAGTAAATTTACCGATTGCAATAAATATAGCGCTTTCTACGGCATTATTACCGGCAATTTCACATTCAGTGGCGCAAAAAGATTTTGATACTACAAATAAAAGATTATCTTTTTCTGTATTTATATCAATTCTAATTATAATACCATGTGCAATTGGCTTTATAGTTTTAGCAGAGCCAATATTAAAATTGATATACCCATCTGCTTCTGATGGAGCTTGGGTTTTAAGACTTGCATCTATTTCTATGATATTTATAGCATTAAGCCAAACTATAAATAGTGGATTGCAAGGGCTTAGCAAAGTTTACATACCAGCAATTGCCTTGGCTGTTGGAGCTACGGTTAAACTTATTTTGAACGTTATTTTAATAAGTAATCCTTCAATAAATATATATGGAGCTCCAATAAGCTCTATAACATGCCAAATAATAGCATTTTGCATATCATATACATCATTAAAAAAATCTATAAAATTAAATATGGATTTTAAAAGAAATGTACTTAAACCAATCCTGGCTAGCCTAATTATGGGACTTGTAGTGTCTTTAAGTAATTATGGATTAAACCTAATTACTGGTCAAACAATTTCTACATTAATATCTATATTAATAGGCGTTGCTGTATATATAATATCGGTATTATTATTAAAAATATTAACAAAAGAAGATATATTTATGCTTCCTTTTGGAGCAAAGATATACAATATATTAGAAAAAAAGAAAATATATATGTAAATTAAACTAGAAGAGGAAAAATATAATGGAGAAGATTAAATATTTGTTTAAAAGAATATTAAAATTAGACTATTCAAATATGATAAAAATAGCAAAGGCCGTTTCAAAAAAGACTAATAAAAATCTTTTGTTTATCTTATTTGATATGACAAAATGTGGACTAAAATATCAAGCAGGATATTATGACTATCAAGAATTTGAATTTTATAACCTAAATAAAGAACAAAGGGAAACATATTTAACAAGAGGAAAAAATAATGAAATAATTAAGAAATTCAATGATAAATCAAAATTTTATATATTTGATAATAAAGAAGAAATGTATAAGATTTATAACAAATTTCTAAAAAGACAATGGATGGTTTTAAATGAAAATAATTATAATGATTTTCTTGACTTTTTTAAACAAAATAAAGTAATTATAGTTAAACCGATAGATGGCGAAGGTGGCAAGGGAATTGAAAAATATGAATATATAAATGATGAAGAATCTAAAATAGTATATAGTAGTTTATTATTTAAGAAACAATTATTGGTGGAGCAATGTATAAAACAACATCCAGATATGAATAAACTTTATAACAAATCTGTAAACACATTAAGGATGTTTACATTTTATAAGGATGGACAAGCGTACTTTTTACAAGCAATACTAAAAGTTGGAAATGGTGGTGTAGTAGATAATTTTTCAAGTGGTGGAATGTACACTTATGTAGATGACGAGGGAACTGTTTATGCAGAAGCAATTGACCAAATGGATAATAAGTATTATAAATATCCAATATCAAATGAAACTATAGTAGGCTTTAAAGTACCTATGTTCAAAGAGGCTGTGAGCATGGTAAAAGAAGCAGCTAAGGTGGTACCAGAAATGGGATATATCGGATGGGATGTGGCAATTTCAGAGGATGGACCTGTATTAGTAGAGGGGAATTGCTATCCTGGAGTTTTCCAAGTAAAACCGAGTTTAGTAGAAAAAAAAGAAGGAATAATACCAAAATATAATAAAGTTATGCAAATTTTTGGAAACTGTTATAATGCTAATAACTCAACCATACAAAGGAACAATTTTAATTGACCATCCTATGAGGGATAAACTATATTTAATGAAATTTAAAAAAAATATTTACTTTTTTTACATTTTTGGATATAATATTGATGTTTCAAATTATTTGAGACATCAATTTTATTTATGATTTTATTTTTTCAATAAAATATAAAAATTTAATAGGAGGTTTTTTATGAGTCACAAGTATGTTTACTTATTTAAAGAAGGAAATGCAGGCATGAGAGAACTACTAGGTGGAAAAGGTGCAAATTTAGCAGAAATGACAAACTTAGGATTACCAATACCACAAGGATTTACAGTTTCAACAGAAGCTTGTACAAAATATTATGAAGATGGAGAAAAAATTTCTAAAGAAATTGAAGAAGAAATCTTTGAAAATCTAAAAAAATTAGAAGAAATTACGGGAAAAACATTAGGAGATGTAGAAAATCCTTTATTAGTATCTGTACGTTCAGGAGCTAGAGCATCTATGCCTGGAATGATGGATACAATATTAAACTTAGGTTTAAATGATAATGTTTTAAAGGGAATGGCAGAAAAAAATGAAAGATTTGCATATGACAGCTACAGAAGATTTATTCAAATGTTTAGTGATGTTGTTATGGAAATACCAAAACCATTCTTTGAAAAAATAATAGATAAAAAGAAAGAAGAAAAAGGTGTTAAACTAGATACAGAATTAACAGCAGAAGATTTAAAAGACTTAGTTGCGCAATTTAAAGCAATATATAAAGAACAAAAAGGTGAAGATTTCCCTCAAGATTCAAGAGTTCAATTAATGGAAGCTGTAAAAGCTGTATTCAGAAGTTGGAATAATGCAAGGGCAATAACATATAGAAGATTAAATGATATACCAGGAAGCTGGGGAACAGCTGTTAACGTACAAGAAATGGTATTCGGAAATATGGGAGATGACTGTGGAACAGGTGTTGCATTTACACGTAACCCAGCTACAGGAGAAAACAAATTATTTGGTGAATACTTAATGAATGCACAAGGTGAAGACGTTGTTGCAGGTATAAGAACACCACAACCTATAGAACAATTAAAAGAAACAAACCCAAAAGCATATGAAGATTTTGTTATGTATTCTCAAAAATTAGAAAAACATTACAAAGATATGCAAGATATGGAATTTACAATTGAAAGAGGAAAACTATTCTTCTTACAAACAAGAAATGGTAAAAGAACTGCAAATGCTGCATTACAAATAGCTGTTGATTTAGTAAATGAAGGAATGATAACAGAAAAAGAAGCTGTTTTAAGAGTAGAACCAAATCAATTAGATCAATTATTACATCCAAATTTTGATCAAGCTGCATTAAAAGCTGCAAAAGTAGTTGCTAAAGGTTTAGCTGCATCACCAGGTGCTGCAACAGGAAAAGTAGTATTTACAGCAGATAAAGCTGTTGAAATGTATGAAGCAGGAGAGAAAGACCTTATATTAGTTAGATTAGAAACATCTCCAGAAGATATTGATGGAATGAATGTATGTCATGGTGTTCTTACAGTTCGTGGAGGTATGACATCACATGCTGCAGTTGTTGCACGTGGTATGGGAACTTGCTGTGTAGCAGGTTGTGGAGAAATAATTGTAAATGAAGAAGAAAAATATTTCACATTACCTGATGGCAGAAAAGTTGCAGAAGGAGAATGGATTTCACTAGATGGATCAACAGGAAACGTATATGGGGAAAGAATAGAAACAGTTCCTGCATCAGTTTCTGGAAACTTTGCAAAATTAATGGGATGGGCAGATCAATACAGACAATTAAAAGTTAGAACAAATGCAGATACACCAAGAGATGCTAAACAAGCATATGAATTTGGAGCTGAAGGTATAGGATTATGTAGAACAGAGCATATGTTCTTTGCACCAGATAGAATTGCCGCAATAAGAGAAATGATAGTATCTAAAACTCCAGAACAAAGAGCAAAAGCTTTGGCGAAAATACTTCCAATGCAAAGAGGAGACTTTGAAGGATTATATAAAGAAATGAAAGGTTACCCTGTAACAATAAGATTCTTAGATCCACCTTTACATGAGTTTGTTCCACATGATGATGAAGATATAAGAGCATTAGCAAAAGAAATGGGATTAACATTTGAAGAATTAAAAAATATAGTAGAAGGATTACATGAATTTAACCCAATGATGGGACATAGAGGATGTCGTCTTGCTGTAACATATCCTGAAATTGCAGAAATGCAAACAAGAGCTGTTATAGAAGCTGCTATAAATGTAAATAAAGAAGGAATGAATGTTGTTCCAGAAATAATGATTCCATTAGTAGGAGAAGTTAAAGAGTTAAAATATGTTAAAGATATAGTTACTAGAGTTGCAGACGAAGTAATTAGAGAAGCAGGAGTAGAACTAAAATATTTAGTTGGAACAATGATTGAAATACCAAGAGCAGCATTAACAGCTGATGAAATAGCAAAAGAAGCTGAATTCTTCTCATTTGGTACAAATGACTTAACACAAATGACATTTGGATTTAGCCGTGATGATGCAGGTAAATTCTTAGGAGATTACTATGCAAAGAAAATATATGAATCAGATCCATTTGCTAAATTAGACCAAGTAGGTGTTGGAAAATTAGTAGAAATGGCTGTAAAGATGGGAAGAGCAACAAGACCAGATATTCACTTAGGAATATGTGGTGAGCATGGAGGAAACCCCGCATCAGTTGAATTCTGCCAAAGAGTAGGATTAGACTATGTATCTTGTTCACCATACAGAGTGCCAATCGCAAGATTAGCTGCTGCACAAGCCGCAATCAAATTTGGGGATAGAAAGTAATTTAATTAAAATACTGTAAATCCAATGATTATATAAAAAACTAAAAAAATGAATGTTTAAACATTCTTACTTCCAATTCTAAATTGAAGTAAAAATATTATTTTAAAGATTGAAATAGATACTTTTATCGCATATTTCAATCTTTTTTTGATTGAAATTAAATAATATGCGACAAGAATTAGGAGGTAAGAAAAATGCGATTGTTGTATGTAAAACCTGAATTAAAGGATTTATCTCAAGGATCTAGAATAGCTTTTGTAAGAGAATTAAGACATTTATCACAGAATAAAATTTCAGAACACTTGGGATTAACTGGCGAATGCAAGAGAAGAACGATGACAAGATATGAAAAGGGAGATAGAAATCCAAAGGATGATAGAGTAAAAGATATTGCCAAATTTCTTAAAGTTAATTTTAATTCATTAAAGAAATATGATTATAAAAATCCCGAAGATTTAATTTATTTGTTTTTTTGGCTTGAAGAGTATATTCCAAATTATAGATTGGATTTATCACAAGTCAAAAATATTAATAAGCCAGAGATTAAATTATTAATTAACTCATTACAAGAATGGAAAAAGCAAAAAATAAAAAGAGAAAAGCACGAAATATCTTATGAGGAATATTTAAACTGGAAATTAAATTATGAAATTAAAGGAGAAGATAGGTTATGAATGAAAAATTAATTAAAGTTAATCTAAGCAAAATAGATAATTTTTTAGAACGTCAGGGTTAACTTTAAAAGAACTTATTATAACTATTTTATTTGCATTTTCAGTTGTGCCAGTAGATAATATTAGAAAAATATTATTACGAAGTAGGGGAATAAATAGAGGAGTATAAAAAAAGTACTAGTTTTTACTAGTATTTTTTACATATTTTGCAATTTTGTTATAAGCATCTGTATTCCATAACTTAAATCTTTCTTCATCAGCATAATTCGCCATAGTTTTGTCATGACCATCAGGAATAAATATTGGATCTATTTTCATTCCATATTTACCACTTTTTTCTAGCGCAATAGTACCTCTTGTTATAGAAGTGAATACAATTGGTTCACATCCATATTCACAATATGCGAATGCTTCTTTATAATATGCTTTTCTATTTTTAACTCCTTTCATGAGTTTAAGTATTCCATCTGTGCCAATGCAGTTCATAACATCATGAGTATATGGACCTGGAAACCCGTTTAAAGCTTCTATAAAGAATCCTGTATCATTTTTAAGTACAGTACATTTTAATTTGTTACATGCTTCTTTTGCGGAAAATGCAGCAATTTCTTCTACTGAATTAGATTGAATTTCTGTTGTATCCATTTTTATATTTTCAACTTTGATTCCGTGTGGTTCCAAAAATTGCTTTGCACTTATAAGTTTGTTTATATTGCCAGTTACTAATATAATTTTTTGCATAAAAAATCCTCCTATTTATAGAAATCTCTCATAAAATTTCTATTCCTTGTTAATTTTAAACTTTTTTCATTACTTTTATTTTCATAAATATTCATAAAATCTTCATATATATTCTCTAACTCATTTGTATATGAAATTAGTAAGTAATCATATAAATCAATACTATTATATTTTTTCTTTATTTCATAAAATTCTTCATCTGTAATTGTAAATTCATCACTTTTGTCTTTTGCATTTCCTCGTAATGGGCAAAACCTTAATATTTTCCATCTTGCTATTTCTTTTTTACTAAAGTTATCTATTAAAGAATTGTAAAAACTATCTATTTCTTTTAATGTCTGCCTTACAATAGTTGTGTTTATATCAATTTTCATTTTTGGGTATTTTTTTAGTATTAATGGAACTATTTCTTTGATATGTGAATATTGTTCGGAACCACGACCTAAAAAATAATTTTCTAAATCCGATGAAGAATCAACAGAAAATGCAATTCTGTCAACATATTTCAATTTCTTTTCAATGTTATTTGCATTTAACAATGATCCATTTGTTACAATTTTGTTGTATATACCATTTTCTTTACTTATTTTTAATAAAACTTCCAGACCATCATATAAAAATGGTTCGCCGCCTGCATATGTAATTTTTGTTACATCTAATTTTTTTAAATTATTTAAAACAGTTATATTTTGCTCCAAATTATTATCTGCTGTTGTGGTGTCTCTAAAACAAAAACGACAATTTTTATTACAATGAGTTGTTATATTTCAACATAATTTCATTTTTTTAACTCCAATTTTTCAATTTTCAATATATCAATATTGTATATTTGATTATATATACTTGCAACATCTAGTGTTGTAATCATGTTTTTATCAATCTTTAATCTTTCAATCATTTTTCTTACATCGTTTTCATTTTTTCCTTCAATTTCAACATATGGAGGAATTAATGGCCAAAAATCAATATCGATTTCAACACCATCAAGTGTATATTTAATTCTTTTATTTTCTTGGTAATTTCTTGCAACATATCCAAGTTCATTTAATATTTTGTTTGCATTTTCAAAACTAGAAACTTCTATCTCTATCTCATTTGTGCCATCAATTTCATTTTTATCTACTATTTCCTTAATAGTTAAAGTTGACGTTTTTCCATCGGTTCTCAACCTAATCCATTTATTTTTATTGATAGGATTAAAATCATATACATATCTTTTTTGATTGAATTCACCAATTTTTTTCGCTCCCATTTTTTCAATCTTTGAAATAAAACTATTTACATCTACTTCAAGAATGGTGCATTCATATTCTTTATGCATTAATATCACCTCTTGTAACATTATTATAATGTAAAAATTATATTTGTCAACACATTTATAACTTCTATTCATAACGTTGATGAACTGCTTAAATTGATTTTTTCACATTATTTCACATAATTTAATAGTATTTTAAACAAATTAATATTTTATACTTAAATTGTTGGAGGTGATAAATGAAAAAAATGATATTGATAAAAACAATGCTATTTTGAAAGAAAAAATAGAACAATCTCAAAAAAATAAAGTAATTCCAAAAGAAGAGTTAGAAGATAAACTATCTCATTTAAAGAAGAATATTATTGATAATTTAGAATATGATAGAAATAATGAAATATCAGATGAGTTAATAGAAACTTTTGTAGAAAAAATAAAAGTAGAAAAGGGAAAATTTAAATGGAAATTAAATTATTTAAAAGATATTTATGATATAGAAAATAATTCTAATAATGTCTATAATCAAAATGCTAAATCTAATGAAATGTACCTAACTTCTATTGAAATTACCAATGATGATATAAAAAAATATAGAAAAAGATTACAATCATGTGGATTAGAACGAGCAAAAAAACTGAAAGAAAATATTATGGTAGATATTTATATATAAAAGCCTAAGGAATGTGATTAGTTCATAGTTCCTTAGGCTTATTTTTTTTGTGTAATTTTAAATTTGATGGTATAATTAATGTGTGTTAAAGATAAAAGTGTTTTGCGTAAAATAGTATTTATTTTTTTAGTCAAATTCAAAATAGTGGTATTAATTAGTGCAAATGAAATTATATTAATTTCTTTAATCTATTACCAATTAGGGCTGTGGCAAAGGCTAGTATAATCAAAAGGAATAGAAATCTTTAGTTTATATAAGCTGTGGCAAGAGCCAGCATAATTAAAAGAGATAGAAATTTCTAGGTAATATAAGCAATGCTTTGTGTCGCTATTAATAAAAAGAATAGTAATCACTAGTTTATACAGGCTATAACACAAGCCGCAATAAAATATACTAGATAAATAGCCAAAAAGGACGTAAATATTACGTCCTTTTAGTATTATTAAAGTAATCTATAAAAAATGTAGGAGCGATTTTAATCGCCCGCACTTTGAAGATTCTAAACCTCTATTTTACATTTAAAGTTCTATTTTAGGTTCATACATTTCTAACCACATATTAACTTGGCACAAATAGGCCATAAGCTGAGGTCCTGTCATCAACTGTCCAAACCATGGTCTAGAAAATGATTTTCCATCTGTATTTAAAATCTCCCAAACATATTCTTTATTAAATAAAGTATTAATAGGAGCATCAGGCTGTTTCATTATATTGGTAAGCATTTCTTTTACTTTGTTTAAATATGTTGGGTTATGGGTTTTAGGATAAGGACTTTTCTTTCTATCAACTATTTCAGAAGGTAAACTATCTTTCATAATATATCTTAACAATCCCTTTTCTCTACCATTTAAAGCTTTTATTTCCCAAGGAATGTTCCATACATATTCTACAATTCTATAATCACAAAACGGAACTCTCATTTCAAATCCATTATACATACCCATTCTATCAGCACGTTCCAATAAAGTTTGCATAAACCAATTTAAAGTCAAATAAGAGATTTTCTTTTTTTCTAATGTTTCTTTAGAGTCACTACCAATTAAACTTACTTCATTAAGGCTTTCATTATATCTATAATCAATATATGCTTTTAAATCTACTTTTTCACTAATTTGGTTATTAAGCAAAGTCTGTCTTTCTTGTATTGCAATAGACCAAGGGAATGTATTACTACTTAAAGCATCTTCTCTAAAGAACCATGGATAACCAGCAAAGATTTCATCTGCACATTCGCCAGTAAGGGCAATAGATGCTTCTGGTTTTACATTTTTGCAAAATAATAATAATGAAGAATCTATGTCGGCCATTCCAGGAACATCACGAGCAATCATTGCCGCTTCTAGAGCATCTGCTAATTCAGGAGTATCTAAAACTATGTTGTGATGTTCTGAATATAGCCTTTTACTCATTAATTCTATATAGTAATTATCTGAATTGGGCTGAAAATCGCTTTTAACAAAGTTCTTATCGTTATCCACATAATCTACCGAATATGTATCTAATGGCTTTAAATCATTAACCTTATAATAATTTGCGGCATATAAGGAAATAATACTAGAGTCTAATCCACCAGAAAGAAAAGAGCATACTGGTAAATCGGAAATTAGTTGTTTTTTTATACTATCTTCTAACAAATACTTTATGGTTTCGCAAGTTTTACCTAAACTGTCAGTATGAGGCTTGCTTATCAACTTCCAATAACTTTTAGAATGGAAACCTCCATCGTTATAAATACCATAGTGTGCAGGTTTTATCTCATAAATATCTTTAAAAACGGTTACTCCTGGAGTGTGAGCTGGACCAATTCCAATTAATTCACATATTCCCATGGAATCCATTTTGGGATTAACATTAGGAAACTGAAACAATGCTTTAATTTCCGAAGCGAAAACAAAAGTATTATTTATAATTGTATAATAAAAAGGCTTGATGCCAAAATGATCTCTAGCAATGAATAGAGAATTTTGATTTTTGTCAAAAATAGCAAAAGCAAAAACACCATTTAATTTATTAACAAAACTTTCTCTAAAATGAATATAACCTTTTAAAATTACCTCTGCATCAGAATTTGTAGAAAAACAGAAATCATATTGTTCAAGTTCAAGTTTTAATTCCTTCAAATTATAAATGTTTCCATCATACACAATAACATATGTATTTCCTTCAAAATTAAAACTTATGGGTTGATTGTCGCCACATAAAATAGTTCTAAAACCTAAAGCAATATTGTCACCAATATAGTACCCATCTTTGTCAGAACCTCTATGCATAAGTTTATTATTCATATTCATCAAAATCTCTTGTGAATTCATAATTTTTTCTTTGACGTTAAAAAATCCTACAATACCACTCATTTTACAAAATCCTTTCAAAAATATCTATAAATATTATATGCAATAAAAATAGATTGTATGTCTGTTACAAAAAAGGAACGTCCCTAAAGTGACAAAATTTGTTGCTTAATTTTGTTTTTATATGTATAATATACACGAGGTGAATATAAGCAATGGTTATAGGAATAGAGGGTTTGGTCGGTGCTGGTAAAACTTCTATATGTAGAGAACTTTTAAATATAATTCCAAATGCTGTATTACTGCATGGTGGAAATTTATATAGAGCAATTGTCTATGCTTTACTACAAGAGGAAAAAAATATTTTAAAATTAAAATTCAAATTAAAAAAAATAGATATAAAAAGATTAATGGAGAAGTACAAAATTGACATTAAGATGGAAAATAATGAGTCTGTTGTATATATAGATGGAATAAAAATAAGCGAAGAGGAACTGCAATCTAAAGCTTCATCATTGGCTGTTTCTATAGTTGGTGGTTTGGCAGATAATACAAGATTATTTGAATATGCAAAAGAATATATAGATAATTTAAAGTCAGAGTATAATGTTATAGTATCTGGAAGAGCTCTAATGGAGATATATCCTAAACAGGATTATCATATTTTTATTACAGCAGATTTAGAGGAACGTGTAAAAAGAAAATGCATACAATATAACGGATATGAATTAGAAAAAGAAGTGAGAAAAAATATAATTAAAAGGGATAAATTACAAAAGCTAGCAGGATTTTATAAAATATATCCTAATACAATTACTGTTGATGTGACAGAGTGTAAAAGCGCAAAAGAATCAGCTGAGAAAGTATATAGTATATTTTGTGAAGAAGGAGTAAAAAATAATGGAGTACATTAATAATAAATTAGAAGAATTTAAAAGATATATAAAAGCTAAAAATGTTGCAATAATAGGATTAGGAGTAAGTAATATACCATTAATAAATTACCTATATAATTTAGGTGCCATAATTACTGTATTTGACCAGAAAACTGAAGCAGAGTTGAATGAAGAAGCATTGGAAAATGTAAAAGCAAAAGGATTTAATATAATTACGGGAAAAGAATGTTTAAAGGAAGTACAAGGATTTGACATTATATTTCGTTCTCCTAGTGCTCTTCCAACAATTCCCGAATTAGTTGAAGAGGTTGAAAGAGGTGCTATACTAACATCAGAAATAGAGATGCTTTTAAAATTAGCCCCTTGCAAAGTAATTGGAGTAACTGGAACAGAGGGAAAGACCACAACTACTTCTATCATTGCCGATATTATAAAAAAAGCAGGATATAATTGCTACTTAGGTGGTAACATTGGTAAACCTATATTTGTGGAAATAGACAACATAAAACCAGAAGATGTTATTGTTATAGAACTAAGTAGTTTTCAATTAATGGATATGGATGTGAGTCCAGAAATTTCAATAGTAACCAATATATATCCAGATCATCTAAATGTACATAAATCATATGAAGAGTATCAAGATGCTAAGAAAAATATTTTTAAATATCAGACTGAAAATGGACTTTTAATTTTGAATAAGGATAATGATATTACATATAGTTTTAGTAAGGAAGCCAATGGCAAAGTTATATTATTTAGTAGCAAGGAAAAATTGGAAAATGGATACATATATGATAGAGATGATGAAACAATAAAGTTTTGTAAAGACGGAATAAGAAGACATATACTAAAAAGAACAGATATAAAATTAAGAGGCATACATAATTACGAAAATATTTGTGCAGCTTTAGCTGCTACTGCTCCTTTAGTAAGCATAGAAAAGCAAACAGAAGCAATAAAATCATTTAATGGTGTTGAACATAGACTAGAATTTGTAAGAGAATTAGACGGAGTAAAATACTACAATGATTCAATAGGAACGAGTCCAGCAAGTACAATAGCAGGATTAAATGCATTTGACGAAAATATTATTTTATTAGCTGGTGGTTCAGATAAAGGATTAGATTACAAAGAGGTTGGAGAAAATATTGCTAGAAAGGTTGGAATATTAATTTTAACCGGTCCGACAGCAGAAAAAATAGAAGATGCAACTTTAAAAGCAAAAAATGGAGAAAATGTAAAAATATATCACTGCGAAAACTTAAAAGAAGCAGTAGAATTATCTAAAAATGTTTCTACACCAGGTGATGTAGTACTTTTATCTCCAGCAAGTGCTAGTTTTGATGCGTTTAAGAACTTTGTAGAAAGAGGTATTAAATTTAAAGAATTAGTAAATAATCTTAAATAGTAACTAATTTTATTAATAATACATATTATATCTTGAATAAAAAAGGAGGTATAATATGTATTATTCTAATTATGAAGACTATATGAGAATGGTTTTAGGTTACCCGATGGAAAATACCAATTCTACATATAGAAATGATAATAATTGGTATTCTGCACAAAATAATGTAAATTCTTTAATATCTAATCCCGAAGAGCTTTATCCAGAAATATATAGAAAAATAAATCCTGCAGTATGTCAAATGTGTGATAAAAATGTTGAGCCATTAACTAAAGAATTATTAGAACAGATGACGGAACAAATATATAATACAGTTGAAGGAGATGTTAATACAGTAGTAAATATAAATGTAGAAGCGGGAAAAAGAGTAGACAATAGAGGAATAAAGGAACCTGCCAAAGCAGAAGTTAGAGAAAAAAGACAAAGAATAAATAATCCGCTTCTAAGAGATTTAATAAGAATATTAATATTAAATAGAATTTTAGGAGGAAATCGTCCGCCAATGCCACCTCCACGACCACCATTTCCAGGAGGGCAAGGGAGACCACCAAGAATGCCATTTACAAATAATCCATATGTAATTTAAAAAAATTTCCAATATATGCAAAATATCTTTGCATATATTTTTTTTATTTGTTAATAATAATATTATTATTTCTCATAAATTTATGAAAGGTGGTATATTATGAAAGTAAGAGAATGTATGTGTAATAATGTTACATGGGTAAAACCTACTGATTCTGTATGTAATTGTGCAAAATTAATGAGCAATAATCATATTGGATGTATTCCAGTATGCGACGATTCACAAAATGTAGTTGGAATAGTTACAGATAGAGATATAATACTAAGAGGTGTGGCTTGTGATAAAGATGCAAAAAATACGCCTATAAGTGAAATAATGACTTGCAAAGTTTGTTCTTGCACACCAGACACTCATGTAAAAGAAGCGGAAAATATGATGAAAGAAAATCAAATACGCAGAATACCAGTTATGGAAAATAATAAAATAGTTGGAATACTTACATTGGGTGATTTAGCTGCAAATCCTGATGTAAATAATTCGGAAGTTACAAACACATTAGAGGATATTTGTAATTGCAATAAGAAAAATGCAGAATAGAAGTATTGATTTATGGGTAAGAACCTTTACTTGCCCATAAATCAATAAATAATGCCAAAGGAGTACATATATGGTAATAGATATGAATTATTGGAGAAAAGTAATAAAAAGAATATTTATTTTCTTTTTAACAATAATAGGGGTATGGTTAGGCTTTAAATTGTCGGTATTTTATATGCCATTTTTAATTGCTTTTATTATATCCTTACTTTTAGAACCAATTATAAAAGTGTTGATGAGAAAAACTAAATTAAAGAGAAAGACAAGTGCTATTATTGTTTTTATTTTAGCGTTTTCTATAATAATAGGATTGCTTACATGGGGAATAGCTACACTTATCTCGGAAATTTCAAATATATTAGGAAATATTAATCAATTTTTAGATAAGGGATATTCCTTTATACAAAATACAATAAAAAGTTTTAATTTTGAAAAAATTCAGATATCAGAACAAGTGAAAGCCACATTGCAAAGTTCTGCAACCGAGTTCTTAGGAACAATTACAGAGTGGGCCAAAAATGTATTAACATCAGCAATGGGCTTTATAACGTCTATCCCAACAATAGGCATATATGTTGTAATTACCTTTTTAGCTTTATATTTTATATGTGTAGATAAGGTATATATGTTGGATCAATTAGAGCATCATCTACCCAAAACATGGGTAAAAAAAATAGGTATTCATATAAGAGAATTGATAAAAACATTAGGCAGATATTTAAAAGCACAGGCAATCTTAATTTTAATTTCTTTTGTTATATCTCTAATTGGACTGTATATATTTCATTTTATGGGGTGGGGAATAAAGGTACCGCTGATTGCTGCATTGGGGATAGGATTTGTTGATGCTTTACCAATATTTGGCTCTGGAACTGCTATGTTACCATGGGCAGTATGGTGTGCAGTAAATGGAAACTTGAAATTGGCTATTGGATTACTAGTTTTATGGGCAATTATGAGTATAGTAAGGCAATTCATAGAGCCAAGAATAGTAAGCGGACAGATAGGGATACATCCAATATTTACTTTAATAGCAATGTATACTGGTTTCAAAATTCTGGGAGTAATAGGAATGCTATTAGGACCAATAATATTAATAGTATTAGAAAATATATTTGCAACAATGATAGATGACGGAGTATTTAAATCTATTTTTGATAGATAAAACCACCTCTACAAAACTGTAGAAGTGGTTACAAAATTATCATCTGGTGGATATACATACTCTTCAGAAGGATTAGATGCTTTATTTATTTTGGTAATCTTAATAACTGGAATTTCTCCATGGTAATTGCCTTTGGTAATTGTTCCTTCTATTTCTATCCATTCATTGTCTGCATAATTTTTAATTTCTGGGGAGGAACATAAAAAACCAACTACTACAGCTTTATAATCTGAAGAAATTATCATATTTCTGCCAAGAACAAATTGATCTTCTGAAAAATCATATAATCTGTAAACAAAACCTGTAAATTTAATATTTTGACCAACGTATAGGTCTAAATTATCATGAACATTTTTTAAAACATTAGTATAGTTAGAACTATTTAATTCATACAACTCACATTTTTTCAAGGAATCATTTGTTTTAAATGTACTTTTACTTACAAGAGTGAAACAAACGTATATAATAAGCAAAGAAATTGTTACTATAAGTATTCCTAAAATCGTTTTAGAGATTTTATCTCCATTTAATTTTAAATTATAAATAAACATTACAAATCCCCTTATATATAAAATTTTCTTAGTAAATAATTATGTTTTAAAAGTAAATATATGCTATAAAAGACTAAAATTAATTTGTAAATTATGGATGGCTTTGATATTAATGCTAGACTTTTAGGACGGTTTGTGATATATTATGATAGATAATAAATAGGAAGGAAGTATAATAAGAATATGTTCGGAAAAATTTTTAAAAGCTACAGTGAAAAAGAAGTAAAAAGGATTATGCCAACAGTTGAAAAGATTAATGAATTAGAGCCTGAAATTTCTAAATTATCTGACTCGGAATTGAGAAATAAAACAAATGAATTTAAAGATAAATTAAAAAATGGTAGTTCATTAAATGATATATTACCAGAAGCTTTTGCAGTTTGTAGAGAGGCTTCAAAAAGAGTATTAGGAATGAGACATTTTGATGTTCAATTAATAGGAGGAATTATATTACATCAAGGAAGAATAGCAGAAATGAAAACAGGTGAAGGTAAAACTTTAGTTGCTACATTACCTGTATATTTAAATGCTTTAACAGGCGAAGGAGTGCATGTTGTTACTGTTAATGATTATTTGGCTAAAAGAGATAGTGAATGGATGGGAAAATTGTATAGATTTTTAGGTTTATCGGTTGGCTTAGTTATATCTGGAATGAATCCAAAAGCTAAGAAGGAAGCATATGCGTGTGATATTACTTATGGCACTAACAATGAATATGGTTTTGACTATTTAAGAGATAATATGGTTATATATAAAGATCAACTTGTTCAAAGAAAATTGAATTTTGCAATAGTTGATGAGATTGATAGTATTTTAATTGATGAAGCACGAACTCCTCTTATAATTTCTGGTAGAGGAAAGCAATCATCGGATTTATACAAAAAAGCTGATAAATTTGTAAGAAAGTTAATCCCAAAAGTTATAGTAGAAGAAGATGCAAAAAACTTTGTACAAGCAGAGGATAACGAGAATTATGACTATATAGTAGACCTAAAAGCAAAATCAGCTTCGCTAACACAAAAGGGTATAAAAAAAGCTGAAGAAGAATTTGGATTAGAGAATTTTAATGATATAGAAAATTCTGAAATTGTTCATAATGTAAATCAAGCTCTTCGTGCACATGGTGTTATGAAGAAAGATATTGATTATATTGTTAAAGATGGTGAAGTTTTAATTGTTGACGAATTTACAGGACGTATTATGTATGGTAGAAGATATAACAATGGATTACATCAAGCTATAGAAGCAAAAGAAAATGTAAAAATAGCAGATGAATCTAAAACACTTGCAACAATAACATTCCAAAACTATTTTAGAATGTATAGTAAATTATCTGGTATGACAGGTACTGCTATGACAGAAAAGGATGAATTTGAAGAAATATATAAATTGGATGTTATTGCGATACCTACAAACAAAGAAATGATTAGAAAAGATAATTCTGATATTATATTCAAAAATGAAAATGGTAAATTTAGAGCAGTTATAAATGATATCAGGCAAAGTCATGAAAAAGGTCAACCAGTTTTAGTTGGTACAATTTCGATAGAAAAATCCGAAAAATTAAGTGAACTATTAAGAAAAGAAGGAATAAAGCACGAAGTTTTAAATGCAAAATATCATGAAAAAGAAGCGGAGATTATAGCACAAGCTGGTAAATATGGTGCAGTTACTATAGCAACAAATATGGCTGGACGTGGTACTGACATTATGCTTGGTGGAAACAGTGAGTATTTAGCAAAAGAGGAAATGAGGAAATTAGGATATTCAGAAGAACAGATAAATCAAGCAACAGCATTTAATGAAACAGATGATCAAGAAATTATCGCTTCTAGAAATAAGTTTAAGGAATTACAAAATAAATATAATTCATTGATAAAAGAAGAAAAGGAAAAGGTAATAGCAGCAGGTGGTTTAAAGATAATTGGTACAGAAAGACATGAATCTAGAAGAATTGATAATCAGTTAAGAGGACGTAGTGGACGTCAGGGAGATCCTGGAGAATCTAGATTCTATATTGGGCTTGATGATGACTTAATGAAAATATTTGGTGGAGAGACAATTACAAAATTGTATGATACTTTAGGTGCCGATGAAAATATGCCAATAGAATCTAAGTTGATTTCAAATTCAGTTGAATCTGCACAAAGAAGAGTAGAAGGAAGAAACTTTAGCATTAGAAAAAATGTATTAAATTATGATGACGTAATGAACACTCAAAGAGAAATAATATATAAACAAAGACGTGAGATTTTAGATGGAGAGGATTTAAAGGGAAATGTATTAGGCATGATAAAGTCTTTAATAGAAGATATAGCTACTCCATATTTTGCAGATGAACATATAAATAAAGAAGGTTTATTACAAGAATTGAATGCTAATTTAACAATTACAGAGTTGAATTCTTTACAAAAACCAGATGTGCATTTAAAAGAAGTTATAGAGGAAGCGGTAGAAAAAGCAACAGCTATTTATGAAGAAAGAGAGAATGAAATCGGTTCAGAAGAATTAAGAGAGTTAGAAAGGGTAGTAACATTAAAAGTTGTTGACGAAAAATGGATGGATCACATAGATAATATGGATGAATTAAAAGACGGTATCGGCTTACGTGCATATGGTCAAAAGGATCCAGTAGTACAATATAGAATAGAAGGATTTGATATGTTTGACCAAATGGTATTAGACATAAAAACAGATGTAGTCAAATTTTTAATGCATGCAAGAAAAAGAGAAGGAGACATAAAAAGAGAAGAAACTGTTAAAATAACAGGAGAAGGATTACAAAATTCAGCAATTAATAATTTAGATGGAACAATGGCTCCAAAAACATCAACTCCACAAAACCAAACAGTTATAAATAATGAGCCAAGAATAGGAAGAAATGACCCATGTCCATGTGGAAGTGGGAAAAAATACAAAAACTGCTGTGGCAAAAACGCATAAATATGGCATTTGCAGTTTTGAATACAATGAAAAATTGTCAACTGTCAACGGATTGTCAACGGAAATATTAAAATTTTATTTTTCGATTATAAAAGGCAAATCATTAGAGTTAACACATTATAGTGTTAGCTCTTTTTATTATCTACAAAATGAATTTTGGAGATAATAAAATGGTTAATGTAAGAAAAAGAGGTAATTTTTATCAGTATCAATTTGAGGTTGCACCTATTAATGGTAGAAGAAAGCAAGTAACAAAATCAGGTTTCAAAACTAAGGCTGAAGCAGAAAAAGCAGGAATAAAAGCATATAATGAATATGACCAAACAGGTCACTCATTTAAGCCATCTACGATTTCGTATTCAGATTATTTAGATTATTGGTTAAAAGAGCATTGTGAGATTAATTTGAAATATCATACAATTGAGGCATATAAGAATATAATTAAAAATCATATTAAACCAAGAGTAGGATTTTATAGATTATCACAAATAACAACTGCAACTTTACAAGAATTTGTTAATAATACATATGTTGAATATGGATTTTCTAAAAACTTTATGAAAAATATATTAAAAGTATTAAAAACTTCGCTTAATTATGCAGCAGATGTTGTTGGATTTATAAAAGAAAATCCTGCACTAAAAGTTAAATTACCTAGATATGATATTCCTGATAGTGATCCTGCACATATATTTAGTAAAGAAGAAATAAAAATTATCTTGGAAAGATTTAAGAAAAATCATTGTGTATATTATGCTTTCTTAACGGCATACTATACAGGATTACGAGTTTCAGAAGTATTTGGCTTAACTTGGGATGATATTGATTTAGAAAATAAAAAATTAACTGTAAATAAAAATATATTAAAAAAGAATCAAGCAGGAGCAACACATGGAAGACATATAAGTGGGAAAGCAACGACAATGTGGTTCTTTGGAACTTGTAAAACAAAATCAAGTTATAGAACGATAGATATAGGAGATACATTAGTAAATGCTTTAAAGGAATATAAAGCAGAGCAAGATGCAAATAAAAAAGTAAGTATTCAAGATAGAATATATGATGAAGAAGGGATTGCAGCAACAGTAACAGCAAGTGAATTTAGATCTAAAATAGCAGAAAGAAAAATGTTTAATCCATATAACGAAAAGGAAATAAAAGATATAGCACCAACGCAAACAGCAAATTGTGGATGTTCAACATCAAGTGCTGCGGTTCTAATATCAGAGGACGGGAAAAATTATTTAAAAATAAGAAAGTTAACACCTTTAGAATGTTAGCGATTAATGGGATTTGATGATATAGATTTCTTTAGAGCAAAGAAAGCTGAAATATCAGATACTCAATTGTATAGGCAGGCTGGTAATAGTATTGTTGTAAATGTATTACAAAATTTTTTTGGGAATTTATCAAAAGTAATTGGTTGAAATATTTTATAAAGTATATTACAATAAAAATGAAAATTGAAAGGATTAAATTATGAAAATGAATAGATTTGATGTAGTGGAACTATAGAAGAAAAAATATTAAGGTGGCTTGTAAGAGGAGATACACTTTATGATGTAACAATACCAGAAAATACAGAGGTTTTTGATTGTGAAAGTCCATCTGCACCACATGGAGTTTTCGTTCTAATAGAATTATAATAAATAACCCAAGATCTATGACAGATGAAATAGCGATGTATTTTTATGAAAAATCAATATTACCAGAGAAAAGCTATTTTAAAGCTATGGCAGGTTGTAGTGTAAGAGGATATATGAATACAGCAATTAAAATTTTTACTGATAAAGTAAATAAAGATAATGTTGATACTGCAATTATTGAATTAGAAAATTTTTGTACGAGAAGAAATAATGAGAATTTTTTAGAAGATGTGGAAGCAATAGAAAATGTCAAATTATTAAGAAATCATTTATTAGAAATAAAAAATAGGAGGTAGGTATTATGAAATATAAAACTATTATAAATAGAAGTGGTAAAAAGATTGATTTACATATATGTCAAACCCAAGACGGATCTTATATTATAGGTATTCCAGAAGGAATGAAAGATAATGCTGAAATGTTTGTAGAAATGTATAATTCAGGTGGAAAACAAGCTAATTCATATGTTGAAAATGTACAACATGCTATGACCGATAAAGGAAATCCAATTGAAAAAAATTATGCAGATTTTGTAACAGATTTTCCGCTTGTTGTTCCAATTGTACCAGATTTAAAAGGATTACCAGATTTACAACAAATGTCAGTAGAATCAGTAAAGGATTTTCAAATACATGAAAAAGTTAAAGAATGTATTGATGATGCAAGAACTCAAATTGAGAAAATAACTGGTAAAAAAGTACAAGATAAAATATTTTTAAGTGGATATTCTGCATCTGGTGTATTTGCTCAAAGATTTGCATTAGCATATCCAGAAATAATAAATAGAGCTTTAATAGGTGGTGCAGCAGGAACAATACCTGTTCCAACAAGAAAAATAAAATATCCAATAGGTATTCAAGATTATGAAAATCTATTTGGAAAAGAATTTGATTCAGAAGCTTACAAACAAATTCAATTTGCTTATTATGTAGGAGAATTTGAAGCAAGAAAAGCAGGAAACTTTGATATAAATGGGGATAGAATCACATCAGATATGCAAATTCCTGCGCCAATGCATGATATGTCATTTAGAAGTGTATCAACTCCAAAAGAAGTAGGAATTGAGCAAAGAAAATTATTAGGACAAACACTTAATGAAAGATATAAAAATGCAATTGAAGCTAATAAAAGATATGGAATTGATATGGAAGGAATAGTAGTTAGTGATTCTAGTCACAGATATATTCATAATTCTGTGAAAACTCCTTCATCAAGGTACTTAAAAGACCAAATTATTGCATTTTACGGAACTCATAAACAATTTGATCCTAAAGCAATAGGATGCTGTGAAGATATAGATAATTCATATCAAAGAACTAGAGAAATGGATTATAGTGCATTTATATCAAGCTTAAGAGAATTAAAAAAAGATGGAGCAACTACTAGACAATTATTAGAAAAATTATATGAATATTATAAATGGCATGTAACATATAATTATGATCAATTACAAATAGTGAAATTAAGTGACTATAACACTAACTCTCCAAGTTCTCAATGCGCTCAAGTATATGATGAAATAATGGAAAAAATTGGAGAATTGAATGATGAAATGAGAACAACTGGAACACATATTACAAAAGAAATGATAGAAGAATCAATTCGAACAGGTCGAATTTTATCAAAAAATGAGGCTAGCTCAAAATTAGATGAAATATTTGAAAAAGTGGAAGGGAGACCATTATCAAGTCGAAATAAAGAAAGATGTATTGATGACTATTATAGTATAATTTATAGTCCGTACAAACCTGCTAAAAATGGTTTTATCAAAATAAATGAAAGTCCAGAATATAGTTATATGCACGGATTAAGTAGGAAAGGATATCAACCAGTATACAGAAATGGAATGTTAATTGATGGAGTTTGTTCTGAATATGTTAATTTCGAGAGTAAAGTTTGTGGAGATTTAGGTATAAAACATAAAAGAATTGAAGGAATTGGAACAACAGGTCATGCATGGAGTATGGTATATTTACCTGAAGAAGAACAATGGGTTAACTTTGATATGACTATGGCAAGATTTTATTTAGATAATTGGTTAAAAAATCAGCCATATAGACCTGAAGAATGGATATGTGCAACTACACAAGATATGTTTAAAATGCAACCAACTAGAAAAATATTTAAAGTTGGTTCTAAGCAATGCAATATAGATTCTTCTAATGCTGAAAAGTTAAATGATGTTATTGATGTTGAACCAATTGAATTATAAAAAAAACATATAAAGTTATTCATAATTTGAAAAAACATTAAAAAGGGAGGAATAAAATTAATGAATTTAGAAAAAATAGATAAAAATAATACATCAATTATTAAGTATTCTAAAACTGATGACGTTTTAACTGATATTTGTTCAATAATTAATTCAGCACGAGATTATGCATTTCAGTCTGTTAATATTGCATTAGTAGAAAGAAATTAGCTAATTGGATATAGAATCGCCGAAGAAGAATTAAAAGGCGAAGGTAGAGCAGATTATGGTACAGAAATAATAAAAAAGCTATCAAAAGAATTGAAGGAAGAATATGGAAAAGGTTTTGATGCTAGAAATTTATATTATTTTTTAAATTTTTACAAAACATTTCCAAACATTTTGAACACAGCGTGTTCAAAATCTAATGTTTTACTTTCTTGGAGTCATTATAGAACATTATTACAGGTATTTGATAAAGAAGCCAAGAGAGTGGTATGAAAAAGAAGCATTAGGACAAACATGGAGTGTAAGAACTTTACAAAGAAATATTTCACCACAGTATTATTATAGATTATTGAAATCTCAAGTTAAAGAGCCAGTCATTGATGAAATGAAAAAAGTAAATGAAAATCAATATTTAATGAATAAATTAGAATTTGTAAAAAATCCTGTTATAGCTGAATTTTTAGGATATTCTTTAGATGATAGTTTTACAGAAACAGAACTTGAATCTAGTATAATAAATAATTTACAAAAATTTTTAATGGAATTACGGAAAAGGATATGCTTTTGTTGCAAGACAACAACATATTCAAACAGAAAAAGAAGATTATTATATAGATTTGGTATTTTACAATTATATATTAAAATGTTTTGTGTTGATTGATTTAAAAACTAAAAAAATAACTCATCAAGATGTTGGTCAAATGGACATGTATGTTAGAATGTATGATGAATTAAAAAAAGCACCAGATGATAACCCAACAATAGGAATTGTATTATGTTCAGAAACTGATGAAGATATAGCACGATACTCTGTTTTAAAAGGAAATGAGCAACTTTTTGCTTCAAAATATAAATTATATTTACCAACTGAAGATGAGCTTAGAGCAGAAATAGAAAATCAAAAAACAATTTTTGAATTACAACAGCAAAATAAACAAGAGTTAGATAATAATTAGTTTTTGCAAAAATTGTGAAAATATTCTAGACAAAAAATGAATAATATTGTAAAATTTAAAACATATAAAAGACAAATAACGATGTAGACAATGTCGCCAATTTGTCGCCAAATAAAAAATATTGATGGCTAAAATAAGTACAATAAATACAAATAATATTGATATTTCAAAAACTGAAACACTAGTAAATACAAGTAATACAGATAATATTTATAATGCTATAAATATCAGGAAAACTTGAACATGCGGCTCTGGTAAGAAATACAAGAACTGTTGTGGTAAATAACCTATAAAATAAGGGATTGCGAGATTTTGAAAAACCAGAAAGCGATTCCAGAATAGATAGATTAGAGTATTATCAACATATTCAAAATGGAGTTAATGAGTATTTAAATGAAATAGGTGGACAAAGTCTTTCTGATAGTACGGAACGGAGAGGAAAGGTAGTATGAGTAAATTATTATTAGTAATTGATGTTCAAAATGATTTTATAAATAATAATACCTTAAAAGTTTTAGACAATATAAAAAATTTAATTGATTCTAAAATGTATGATATAGTTGCATTTACTAGATTTATTAATGATGAAGATAGTATTTGGTATAAAAAATTGAATTATAAGGGTTGTATAACAGAAGAGCAACAAGAAATAGTAATAGATACTAAAAATTATAAAGTATTTGATAAAAGAATATATACCGCATTAAATGAGGAATTAAAACAGTTTATTGCCGAAAATAATATTAAAGAAATATATTTATGTGGATTTGATACTGACGCTTGTGTACAAAAGACAGCACTGGATATGTTTGAGCAAAATTATGATGTATACATATTAAAAGATTATTGTATGAGTCATACAGGAGAAGAAACTCATAATGCTTATATAAATAATATGAAAAGATTAATTGGTAGAGATAGAGTAATATAAGAAGCAATGTTGAAGCGATAATAGTGAAAGAAACATTAGTAAACTTAAAAAAAGTATATTAAACCATATATAGGTAAGTACAGATTGTCAACAATAACAGGTGTAAGGTTAAATACTTTTATAACAGAATTATGCGAGGAACATGATTTTTCAAGAGCATATTTTAAAAGTATATTAAAAGTTGTAAAAGGTTCTTTTCGTGACGCTTGTGATTTATATGGCTTTCTTAAATATAATCCAGCAATAACATTTCGACTTCCAAAAAAATGTCTAATGCGTTTTGTTGGGGGTAATAGTTATTATTGCCTATAACATTTTATTTTTATTATGGAGGGGAAAAGTATGAAGTTAATTGGTAAAATTTCAGATATTGATATAGGGGAAGAAGAAATAATATGTAAAAATCCTAAGAATAGAACAGCTGTTAGAGTAATATTAATTAATGACGACAATAAAATTGCAATATTATACAAAAAAAATAAAAATGAGTATAAATTAGTCGGAGGTGGCGTTGATGAAGGCGAAAGTTATGAAGAGGCATTAGAGAGAGAAACTTTAGAAGAATCAGGTTGCAAAATTGAAATTTTACAAGAATTAGGATATATAGAAGAATATAGGGGAAAAATGAATTTTAAACAGATTTCTTATGTATATGTAGCAAAAGTAATAGAAGATACTAAAGTTCTACATTTAACTCAAAAGGAAAAAGATGAAGGTTCTGAAATATGTTGGTTTGAGCCAGCAGAGGCTTTAAAAAAAATGTCAGAGTGTTATGATAAAGTAAAGGCATCTGAATATAGTAGTGTATATTCCACAAAAATAATTATAAAAAGAGACATGTGTATATTACAAAAGTATTTAGAAAGTTTAAACGGTAATATATAAAGAGAATTTTATTTGGAGGCTAGAACAAAATTAAATTTTTCGTTTAATAGCTATAATTTTGTAGAACAGGTACAAAAAATTTAAGGTTAATTTAAAAACGGACTACAATGATAAATCAGAAAAGTGTTGAATATAAGAAAAGTATAAAAAATAAAAAGGGTTATAAGTAAAAGATAATTTCAAAAACCCTTCAAAATCACTTCATTGTTTTTATAAAAAAAGTAATTATAATTATATTATCAGAGATGAGGAAGTCTTAAAACATATAGACTTCTTCATTTTTGCTTTTCTTTTTAATAAAAAATGAAGGAGGTTTAGAAATATGAAAAGAAAAAGAGAAATTAAAATGAAAGTAATATCAATATTTTGCACAGCAATATTACTTGTAGTTGGTCTATCAGATATGGTTAAAGCAGATACTGTAAATATTCAATATGAAGGAAAAATAACATATGGTGCTTCGACAGTAGGCTCTTTTCATGTAGATGGAATAAGAGCATTTTGTATGGATCATGATAAAACAAGCCCATCTGATGGTACATCAGCAAAAACGAGTATTTATTCAGATCCGAATGTAGTAAAATGCTTATATTATGGTTAGGAAGGAGTAGAAGTTTGGTCAGGATTTAATGGAAATAGCAATTATGGTATTGTTGCAACTACTTTAGCATTAGACCACTATGTAAATGGTAGTAATAAAACAGTAGCCAAAGATTTTATTGCATTTCTTGATTCTGTTTCAGTTCCTGAAGATTCTTTAGATTTTACAACAAAAGAGCTAAACGCAAAGATTCAAGATGGCAAACAAGTAACTGAACAAACTATGATTACAGGAACATCAGGCATAACTTTAAAATTTGATATACCAAATGATGTTACTATTGTATGTGACAGTGGTAATTGGTCAAAAACAGGAGGTACAGTGGAAGTTAGTAATGGAGATTTAATTCATTTTGAAGCTCCAATTACAAAGACAGGTACTTGGTCATCTTCACAAATACCAAACTCATATATATTAAATGCAATATTAGCTCAAACAAGTGATTCAGGATTACAAAGATTAGTAAGACTTGGGAAAAAAGATCCTACAACATATACAAGTATATCTATTAATTTTATAAGTACAGGTGCTTTTGAAATCCACAAAACAGATAGTGAAACTGGTAATGGGATAAAAGATACTGTGTATACTGTAAAAAATTCTTCAGGAGAGCTAGTTGGAAAAATTAAAACAGATGAAAATGGATATGGAACTTTAGAAGGATTATATGCAGGCAACTATACTTTAAATGAAGAAAATTCAAATGAAAATTATATAAAGGCAACAAGTGATGTAAATAGTGAGATTACAGCAGGAGAAACAACAAAATTGGAATTAACTAATGAGCATAAAAAAGGAAACTTAAAGATATACAAAGTAGATAAAGATAACAATAGAGTTGTACTTGGAAATGTGCAATTTGACCTATATTCAGAGGAGCTACAAAAAGTTATTGGAACATATACAACTGACGTAAATTGTAATAAATTTTACTTGTAACATTAAGTCCAACTAAATATTCTGGGACAGAGTAAAAATTATTTTCTATTTGTACAAAGCTGTATTTATTAACTAGACTCTTTCTAATATTAGCTAATTCTAAAGGTGGCTTAGTCGGTTTTAAATTTCTTTTTTCTTCTTCAATTTTACTGTTTTCATTAAGTTTCATAAGTCGACTTTCCATATATTCAATTACGGAATCTTCTGAAGGAAACTTGTAATTTTCAGCAAATATCTTATTTCTTAAATACTTTACACTACCTTCAACATAACCTTTTTCATTGCCACTAAATGCATTTGTTACATTAATGTCAAAACCATAATATATGCTCATTTTTCTAAATCCTCATTTAATTCTTTTTCGCTTTTCCAATAAATTTAGAAACTACATTTCTCATATTATCGTAAACAACTTCTTTCTAAACACCTCCAATCATTTCAAAAAATTTAACATGAGAATCTAAAAATACATCTTTTTTACAGTTATCATAAAGATAGCACCATCTAAAATTTCCAGCAGGACTGGATAAAACAGCTATGTAATATCTTTTCAAAACACCATTTATTACAAGTTTAACTTCACCAAAATCATATTCTAATCTATCTCCAAATTCATAATCCTGTTTAATGAAACATTCATTACCAGATTGTTTAAATTTCCTAATCTCTAATATCACTGAAGAATAACTTACATCAAACCCTAGCCTTTTAAGTAATTCATAAATTTGTTGTTTTGTTAAAGCTTATTTATTTGTTCCAAGAACCTTACATTTATTTTCTTCATCTTTTAAAATATTTTCTAATGCTTAAAAAAATCTGGTGTTAATTTTCTTCTAACTCTTGAAACAGAATTATATTTAGGTTTGGAAACAATGTCCTATTGAATTCTTAAAATATTAGTTGAATTAGTTTCATTGTCTAATTTACTTAAATTTTCTTTATATTCATTCCAATATTTATTTACGGTTTTTTTATCAATTCCTAAAGATTTAGCAACAGATCTATTAGATAATCCTTTTTCCTTTAATTTTAATATTGCTGATAAATCCATAAAATTTTTCATCTCCCTCAACCTCCAAATATATTTAAACATATATTTGAAGTTATGTAAAAAAGTGGTCCGTTTTTCAATTATTATTAATTGAATTTTTGGTCCACTTTTAGTTTATCAAAAACAGAAGAAAGTTATCTAATATGGCTTATAGAAATTGGAACGTTAGTGCTTATAGTTATGATAGTGATAGAAAACGATATGTTTTTAAAAGTGAGCTTGGAAAAAGCATTGATGTTCCTAAATATATAAAATTGCGAAAGTAGGGATATAGAATGGACAAGAGTTTGTTAAAAAGAATAATTGTTAGTTACGGGGTTTTGGCACTACATTCACTACAAAAATCGGCTAACAAAGATTATAAATTAAAAGATTTTAAGATAGAGCATTTGGCAGATGAATTGAAGTAATGATTGGAGTATATCCAAAAGAAATAGCAATTGTAAAATACTTTAATTTAAAAGATGAAGATTAGAGTTGAAGGAAGTTATCTTAGACTTTTTAAATGAAGAACACGAAAGATTTTATAAAAGGGTATGTGATGAAATGATGTATGATGGTGAAGAAGATATTAAGACACTATGTATCTAAAATCCAACAAGATCAATATTCTGAGGAGGAAGAGCCATAAAAATTTGGATAGTGTTGTTTGTAGGAATTAGTAGTTGGTGGAAACATGAATAAATCAGATTACGAAAGAAAAATGAGAGATAAAGAGGCGATGAGATATTGGAAACAAAAGAATAATTATACACAAAAAACATAAAATTTATTGTGGAGGGTATTATGCAAATTTTTAAATCGAAACATAATGGATTGGATTTTTGCCAAATCTATGCCACAAAAGATGAATTACAAAATGAAGAAATACAAGAAAAAATTAACAATATTAAGAAATCTGAGTCAAAGGTTGCTATGTTTGTGAGTGGGGACGATGAATACTTAAAGATAATTGAAAGAATCATTATGTTGGAGGTAGAAAAAAGAAATGTTTTGTGATATAATAGCTCCAATATCTAAAACAGCAAATTACATATATAGCAAGCTCGGAAGGAGCATATATATATATGAAAGTAGTTGGATATTGTAGATTAAGTAGAGATGAGGATAAAGAAAATTATGCAAGCATAGAGGAACAAAAAATTATACTACAAGATTATGCTATGTCTAGAGGTTGGAAAATATTAGACCGTGATTTTTATATAGATGATAATTTTTCAGGTTATACACTAGATAGACCAAAATTTTCAAAAATGTTAAGAAAGGTGCAAAGAGGAGATATAGATGTTATTTTAGCAAAAGACCTTTCTAGAATTGGAAGAAATAATGGAAAAGTATTAGTATTAATTGATGAGTTCAAAGCTATGCAGAAAAATTTAATTTTAGTATCAGAAATGGGAGGGTGTTATGATGTTCTAAATGATAGGGATGACACTATTGGTATTACAACTTGGTATAATGAAAGATATGTAAAAGATTGTTCAAAGAAAACAAGGGATCATATGCTTTCAAAACAAAAAACAGGTAGATTAATAATGGGAAATTACTATGGTTATGTGAAAGATCCAGATGACATTACAAAATTGACTGTTGATGAAGAAATAAGACCTGTAATTGAATTAGTTTTTAAATTATATATAGATGGAAATGGAATGAAAAAAATAAGTAATATACTGAATGAAAACTATAATTATCCAACGCCATCAGTATATTATCAAAAAAAACATTTACAAAGAGGTCGTATATACAAACACCCAGTTCAAGAGTTATGGTCAGATTATATGATAAAGAACATCATAGGTAATGATGTGTACTGTGGAACATTAAGAACTCATAAAAAGAAAACAATCTCGATTAGAGGAAAAGCTATAAAATTGCCTGAAAGTGAGCATTTTGTTTTTGAGAATCATCATGAGGCTATAGTTTCAAAAGAGACCTTTCAATCAGCAAATGACATAAGAAATCGAAGAGCAACAATAAATCGTCAATGTGGTAAACCTAAAAGAAATTATTTCTTTGGAGGATTATGCAGGTGCGCTGAGTGTGGTATGTCAGCATCTGGAATGGTACTTAGGAGAAAAAATAACGCTAAGGCTTATGAATGTAATGATTATAAGAAATATGGAACTAAAAGATGTAAAGGACATGAAATTCTTGAAGAAGATATGTGGTTTCAATTTAAAGATTTTTTAAAGAATACTAAAAAAGTTTATTTAGATGAAATAAAAAAAATCAATGTACAAAATAAAAAGAAGAAAATGCAGTCCAATAGAAAGAAAATACAGCTCGAACTAGAACAAGCTAATTTAGAATACAAAATGATTCTAACTCAGAAAATAAAAGATATAGCTACTCGGACAGAACCCAGAGCAAAATCAAATTATAGTTGATACATATAATAAATTAGAGCAAGAAAAAATGAATACTATTATTAAATTACAAAAGACACTAGAAAAAGAAGAAGAGGAAATAATTAATGAAAAATTAGAAGAAATTCATACAGCAATAGATTATTTTGACGAAATAATCAAAGCAAAAGAGCCAAATAGAGCAATACTAGAAGCTTTAATTGATACAGTATGGATAAATCACGACAAATCTGTAAGATTTGACTTAAAACCAGATATTAAATCATTAATTTTATAAATTCAAATATATCAATCTAACACATCAAAAGGTGTGTTAGATTGATTAAATTTTATTCTAAAAAATTTGTCTGATATAGTAATATTGTTTATATACATCAGATAAAAAAATTCCTACGGTATGGAACATACCCCCGTATGAGCATACAATTTGGGGAAATATCAGAAACGCTTGATATTGCTTAACATTATATATTGTATCATAAAAAAGTGAAAAAATAAATAACTTTTGACGTTTTTGCACTTTTAGTGCAAAATTTAATAAAAAATTGCACCAAAAGTACAATAGTAATTTAGGAAATTTTATGTTATAAAATTCTTATAATTATATTAATGATAGGAAAATGAATATTAAATTTTACAAAGGAGGTTAATCATGAAAAAAACAGTTATAACAATTGCAATTACAGCACTTTTAACAGCAGTATTAATGATAAGTGGATATTTTATCTATACTAAAATAATTAATAAAGACAATAATGCAAATAGTAATATGATAAAAAAGAATGAAAACAATTCTGAAAATGTTGAAAATCAAATACCAAATGACATTAAGAATATTAGTTTAGAAGAATGGAGAAAAGTAATAGCTCTTTTCTATAAAGAGCATTATGGCTATAAACCAGACAACATAACTTGTACAGAAGTAGGACCCAATATAATATATGTAACAATATATCATAATACAGAATTAGTGGCAGAATACACTCTTGATGCAGAAACAGGAATTGCATCAAGTCCAACAGAAAGAACAGCAAATTTCTTTAAAGGAATATTTTTAGATAACTTATCAACAAAAGTTAATTTTAAAAATAATGAATGTATTGCAATAGGATATATAGAAAAGGGAAAAGAAGCACAAATTAAAGAAAAATACTTTAATTCTGATATTGAATATGAATCTTTAACAACTGTTGTAGAAGGAGATGAATATCAATTTATAGTCATTCCAAAAAGTTTAGATGCCACATTAAGAATTTGGAAATATAATGTATCAGAAAATGGAGAACTATATTCTGAAGAATTATTATTAGAAGCAGTAGGAACACCACTATTAATAAAAACACAATGTACAGAAGTGTTTCCAAGAGTTGGTGTAGAATATGAATTTGGCGATACAAAATTTACAATACCGCTAATGATTAGTGGTATGGATGGAAAATTTACAATAACTGATTATAAAAACTTAGTGAAAGACATATCAATATATTAGTTTTTAATTTGAAATTATTATAAAAAAGGTGGTGGAAAAGTTATAAAAAAATAGAATATTAAAAGCTATCAAAAAAACTTGTACAAACGTATATTTTAGGAGGAAAAAAAATGAATAAAAAAATAATTCTTTCAGTATTAGCAATTTTAATTAGCATATGCTTAATACTAACAGGTTGTGGTAAAAACAAAGAAGATGAAAACAAAGAA
>OGFF01000588.1_pt1 | contig 49205 bp, 40 predicted proteins | sample 1570751 | NCBI WGS metagenome assembly OGFF01 (sample SAMEA2581951, study PRJEB24529) | metagenome | biome: Human gut stool | place: China | collected 2011 | reverse complement strand
ACAGAACTATGATTAATTACAGCATCGTAAAGCGCAGCGTGAACGCAAACCTCATTGAAATCAACCAGGCAAATCACGCATCAACCAGGCTATGAAGGAGGGCAAGACTCCACAGCCAGCCGAACTCGCACAATTTCTCTTACTTCATGAACACGAAGTAGACGGCGGCAATGAGGCAGAGGAAGGCTGCAAAGTGGTTCCAGTGCAGACTCTCACCCTGGAAGAGAATGTTGGCAATGACGGCGAAGACGATGAGGGATACGCATTCCTGTATCACCTTGAGCTGAACCAATGAGAAGGGGCCGCCGTTGTCGATAAAGCCAATACGGTTGGCGGGTACCTGACAGCAGTACTCAAAGAAAGCGATTGCCCAACTGAAAGCGATCACACCTATTAAGGGCCAGTGGCTGCTGACGCCTGTTTGCTGCAGTTTGAGATGTCCATACCATGCAATAGTCATAAAGATATTGCTTAACACTAAGAGAAGTATTGTGTATATTCCGTTCATTGTTTTTTATTTGCAAAAGTACATAAATTACAGAAAAAGCAGTCGGTTTTGGGGAGAAAAGTGAAGAAGCGGGCTTTTATTTTCTTTTCACTCCTCTCACAGCCTCGCTCTCTAAAGGGTTCTCGGGCCAGTAATGTTTGGGATAACGGCGCTTCAGCTCCTTGCGTACCTCGAAGTAGGTGCCTTGCCAGAAACTGGCGAGGTCTTGCGTGAGCTGTACGGGTTTGAAGCCCGGAGACAGGAGCTCCATCAGCAGGCGTTGCCTGCCGTTGTCTACCTTGGGTGTCTGAGTCATACCGAAACATTCCTGCAGTCGTACACTCAATACTGGCGCCTCGGTTCCTGGCCGATAGTCGATGCGGATGCGACTGCCAGAAGGTACTGCGATATGGGTAGGAGCCAAATGGTCTATCTCTTCCTGAAGCTCGTAGGGAACTTGTGTCCATAGTATCTCGGCAAGGTCGAGTTTCCTGAGCTCGGCTGTGGTTGTTCTCAGCTTTCCCTCCTGTTCTATATAGAAGGGAAGCCAGTCAGAGGCGGTCGTCAACAGATGCTCGGTGGAAAGGTCGGGCACGTTCATTTCCGGGTGCCATTGTTTTACCTTTTCCACTCTCTGCTGCAGTCGTTTCACCTTCTCGTTCCAGTCGAGCATGCTGAGTCCTTCTTTTCTGACGGCAGAGCAGATGATGTCGATGATCTGTCCTTTGTCTGCGTCGTGGATGGGTTTGCTTTCTACGACGAGCTGCCCGATTCGTCTTTCACTTTGCATACGCACTGCTCCTGCCTTGCTGTCCCACGAGATATTGGTGAACGTAGATGTGGACAGGTCGTTGATGCTGACGGGAGCGGAGAGGAATACCTTGCCCTTGGAGCCTGCTGAGTTGAGCGAAGCGATGGCAAGCCAGGAGTGCATGGACATGGGATCGTTTCGGTCGATGAAGATGTTCTGTCCGCCCGACATTCTGAAGTTGCCGATATTGTCGACAGCCATGGCAATTCGCTCCGGATAGGCTGAGGCGATCAGGCTTCCCACTTCCTCGGGGTCGACAGGATGGTTGTCCTCCTTCACCTTGAGCATCCTGCGATACTCCTGGGCTATCTGTGCGATGCGTGTCCATTTGCCCAAGTTCTTTCTCTCTCTTTGTGAACGCAGCATGGCGATGCGGAGTGTCATGTCTGAGTCCTCATGTTCGCTCATTGGGTCTTTCTCCTCCAGTACGGCTGCCATGTCGCATGCCAAGGCTTTCTGTGCATCAGTCTTGGAGTTGAGCATCATCTTGGCTATGCGGGGATGGCAGGGCAGGGATGCCATCTTTCTGCCAAGTAGCGTGACACTACCGTCCTCGTTGATTGCTTGAAGTGAAAGGAGTAAGTGTCTTGCATTAAATATGTTGCTATTGGAAGGAGGCGTGAGCCAGGGGAGCGACATGGGGTCGCTCTCGCCAAAGGCTGCAATGTCGAGAACCATCGGGGTGAGGTCGGCTTCTTCTATCTCGGGCTTTCTTTGTTCCTGCATCAGGTGTTCTGAGGTTTTCGACCATAGTCGGTAGCAGATTCCTTCTGCCACTCTGCCTGCTCGTCCTCTTCGCTGGATGGCCATGTCTTTACTGATGCGCACAGTCTCAAGATGACTGAGCCCTGTCCGTACATCGTACACCAACTGACGGCAAAATCCTGAGTCTATTACGATTCTCACGCCTTCGATGGTGAGTGATGTCTCGGCAATGGGGGTGGCGAGAACGATTTTGCGCTCGCCTTGAAGGGAAGGGGCTATGGTTTTTCGTTGTCTCTCGGGCGAGAGATTGCCATAGAGTGGATACACCTGTGTCTGTGTGCCGGCAAGAGTAGCGATAAGGAGTTCCTCGCATCTCTGTATGTCGGCTTGTCCGGGCAGGAAGGCAAGGATGTCGCCCTCGTGTTCGCGGTGGGCCCGCATCACTGCAGCTGCCACCTCTTTATATATTGTGTACTTGTCGGTATCGGTCTCGGCATAGAGGGTCTTCACGGGAAACATTCTTCCGGCACACTCGATGAGCGGTGCATGAAGGGCCTGACAGATGGCAGATGTGTCGATAGTGGCCGACATGATGATGATTTTCAGGTCGGGGCGGATGATATTTTGTGCCTGCAGGGTCAGTGCCAATGCCAGGTCGGAATGGATGCTTCTTTCGTGGAACTCGTCGAAGATAATCACGTCGACACCCTCGAGGGTGGCATCATTGACGAGCATTCGGGTAAGGATGCCTTCGGTGAGAACTTCGATGCGTGTCTCGGCAGACACCTTGTTCTCAAATCGTACACGATAGCCTACCGTCTTGCCTGCTGGTTCACCTATGAGACTTGCCATTCGTTCGGCTATCTGTCGGGCGGCGAGGCGTCTGGGTTCCAACATGAGGATTTTCCCCTTGCCGTTCATTCCTTCGAGGATGGTGAGAGGCAGCAGGGTAGACTTGCCGGCTCCTGGAGGGGCTGTGACAACAAGATTAGCCGACTCTCTCAAGGTTTGATTGATGGAGTCGGCTATGCTGAATGCTGGCAAGTTGCTGGCCAAGGAATTGATTCTCGTATTATCTGTCATGAATGGAGTGAGTCATACAGGGGTGATGGTTATTTGATGTATTTCAGGATCTGTCTGCTCTTTCTGCCTTTCCTGGCAGGCAGAGGCATGAATCCCTCGGTGAGTCCTGTCTTCTCGGTCATGGCATCAAAGATGGCAGCTGCATACATATCAAGTTTCTGCTTGGCGAGTTCGGCATGGATGGCATCCTCGTCGTAGTTGTCGGCATAGAGCAGGGTGTGCAGGTCGTCGATGTATTTCTGCGGAATGTTACGGTGCGGCATCCTGCTTTTTATCTGCATGATTTGTGCGATGATAGGCTCGTCGGTCTTCGCAGCTATGGCTTCTGCCTTTCGCTTCTCGTAGTTGGTGAAGGTGATGGTGTCAGCGCCTTGCCAGTCTTCTGTCATGGCCGACTGTGAGGTGAGCTGGCTGTAACCGAAATATCGGATGAGCGAGATGTGGCTGTTCCACCCTAAAGCGGTGAGATATTCTTTCTCCAAGGGTGTGGTGGCGATGATGAGTTCTGCCGACTTGCATATTGTCTTCTGATAGATAAGGGTTTGCAGGCTTCTCTTCATGCCAGGATTATGGCAGTTTCTCTCCGAGATGTCGCCCAATGGACAAACGATGTATGGGATTCCCATCTTTCTGGAACGTTGTGCCAGTCGGAATCCCTGGTATGACCATGCACCAAGAAACAATACCACGTCGGCATCCTCGATGTTGTCGGCGATGTCGAGTCTCCGCTGTAAAGTCTCTATATAGGCTTTGTACATGGCGTATTGCCTCTTTTTCTTGGTTATGAATAAATATCTTTTCATCGTTGATTATTTAAGCTTTTTGTAAACAGTCTCGCTGAGTCCTTGTATTGTCCTCAAAGTTTGTGGCTGGTGAAGTCGTTCTTGTCGGCTCGCCAGTAACGCACTTTGTTGGCGAAGTTTCGCCAGATGATTCCGTAATCGTAGAAGGGCAACTTATACGTAGAAATGAGAGAATCGAAACAGGCGACTGCCCTGTGGGCGATGATGGTTCGAAGAACGATGAGCAGCAACAGAGCAAAACCTGCACAGCCCGTCAGTATCCAGTCTTTCATCACGACGGAGCACGCCAAAACTGCTATAGAGGCGATAAGGCTGAGGTGGGGAAAGAGATGGTCGAAGAACATCAGGGTTCTCATAGACAGGTTGCGATTGAGTGACTTGCGCGAAGCCTGCAGGTAGAGGCTCTTGTTGTGCCAGCTCTTATCGGTAGGGGCTTCCTGCTGAAGCCATGCTGATGGTGCCAGTTCGACAGCAGTGTCGCCACACAGGGCATACTTGTTGACCAGGAAGTCATATTCGCCGCGCACATATTCCAAGTTGCCCTGATAGCCCTGCTCGCGCATGAAGTCGCTCTTGCGGAAGATGACGTTGGGCATATTGGTGCGGTAGCCGTAGGAGCGTTGTGCTCTGCGCAACAGGTAATAGGCTTTTCTGATCATGTCGAACCGACGCACACTCTTGCAACTTTCCTCTGTGCTTACGTAGCCTAATACCAGATGGTTAGGCTCCTGGCACTGACGGGTCATGCTGGCAAGCCAGTCCTCGCTGCAGGCCATGCAGGCAGGTTCAGTGAGCAGAATCCACTCATACTTAGCAGCTTTCACACCTACGGTAATCTGCAGTTTCTTTCGGCTCATATAGCGTGAGCTCTCTGGTATGAAGGTATAATAAAGGTGTGGATTTTCTGAAGACTGACGTTTCAGAAAATCGATCGTCTCACCGTCGCTGCTCTGGCAGACAACCACTACCTGATAGTCGGCAGGATATTTCTGCTCAAGGAAAGTATGCAGGTTGCGTTCCAGCTCAGGCAGGTTGTCATGAGCTGTGATAAGTATGGTGACTGGAGGAAGTGGCTGGGATGCGGTTGCATCTTCAGTCGTTCCCTCGGCCGACTGTTCTTCCTCTTTATTGAGACGCAATGAGCGCAGAAATGGATTGATCAGCGATCCGAGGACTGCCAATAAAACCACTGCTGCGCCAGCGATAATAGTAGTTAAACTGATTATCATCATTTTAGTTTTTTAACTTCCTCGTTTGAGAAAGTTGAGTTATTTTCTTTTCTCGTATTGTTAAGGTGCCTTACATTTCTTCTGTGGTGTAGCCTTTAGGCAACTGACGGCAGTTGTACTGACTTGCCATAATCTCGCCATAGGCTCCTGCCGAACGGAGTGCAATGAGGTCGCCACGATGGGTCTTGTTCAGGTCGATAGCCTTGGCAAAGACGTCGCTTGACTCACAGATTGGGCCTACTACATCGTAGGTTTCTACAGGCTCCTCGCTCGTGATGTTCTCTATTTTGTGATAAGCCTGGTAGAGGGCAGGGCGTATGAGGTCGGTCATGCCGGCATCTACGATGGCAAACTGCTTGGCTGTGCCTTGTTTTACATAGAGGGTTCTTGTGATGAGTGATCCCATTTGACCTACCACTGCACGGCCCAATTCGAAATGCACCTTCTGTCCGTCGCGCAGTTTCAGGTGCTTGGCATAGGTGTCGAAGTAAGACTTGAAGTCGGGTATGGGCACGCGGTTGGGATGCTTGTAGTCTATGCCGAGTCCGCCGCCCACATTGATGTTCTTTACTCCGATGTGGTGAGCTTCCAACTGGTTTTGCAGTTCATTGATTCTGTTGCAGAGAGCCTCGAAGTCACCCATGTCAAGTATTTGACTGCCAATGTGGAAGTGCAGGCCGAGGAACTTGATGTTCTTCATGGTTGCAGCTTCTGCAATGACACTCTCCATGTCTTGCATGGCAATACCGAATTTGTTTTCTGCCAGTCCTGTGGTGATGTTGGCATGTGTGTGTGCTCCTACGTTAGGATTGATGCGAAAGCAAACCTGTGCTGTCTTGTTCTTTTTGGCAGCCAGCTCGTTGATGATTTCCAGTTCGGGAATACTCTCCACGTTGAAGCAGAAGATGCCTTTCTCCAGTCCGAGATTGATCTCCCAGTCGCTCTTGCCCACACCGGCATATACGATCTTGTTGGCAGGAAATCCTGCGTTGACAGCAGCTTGTATTTCTCCTCCGCTCACGCAGTCGGCTCCTAATCCTGCCTGGCTGATGATGCCCAGCACTTTAGGATTGGCGTTTGCTTTTACGGCATAGTGTACCTCGAAACCTGGATGTTTACCTGCTTCCTCGCAGATGGTTCTGAGGGTTTGTCTCAGCAGGGCTGTGTCGTAATAGTAGAACGGAGTCTGTGTCTCCTGAAACTTATCTATAGGAAATGTTCCTTTCATTTCGCTTAAATCTAAAATTAATATCTTATATAGTCAAATTAGAAAATCCAATTTATTGTAAATCAGAATATCCAACGAAGAGTGAGTAGGAAGCATTGCATACGAATTCTTCACTCATCACTCTTCGTTCTTCACTTAAATTACTTCTCAAACAGGTTGTTGCTCAAGTTCTGCAAAGCCTGCTTCTTGTCTCTTTCTCGGATGAGGAAAGAGATGTTGTAGTTGGAACCTCCGTAAGAAATCATTCTTACAGGGATGTTCTTCATTGCCTCTGTGGCAAGTGTCTCGAAACCTACGTTGCTCCAGTCGAGGTCGCCTACCACGCAGATGATACACATATCTGTGTCGACAGTGACAGTACCATATTTCTTCAACTCGTTGACGATGTCGTTCAGGTGGGCGTCATTGTCAATACTCATGCTTACACCCACCTCAGAGGTGGCAATCATGTCGATAGGAGTCTGATAGCTCTCGAAGATCTCGAACACCTTGCGCAGGAAACCTGTAGCCAGCAACATACGGCTGCTCTTGATCTTGATGGCGGTGATGTTGTCCTTGGCTGCCACAGCCTTGATCTTGCCACGTACTATCACGTTGTCGATGATGGTTCCGTCGGCCTTAGGGTCGAGGGTGTTCTTCAGTCTTACTGGAATGCCGGCATACTTGGCTGGCTGTACGCAGGTAGGGTGAAGAATCTTGGCACCGAAGTAAGCCAGCTCGGCAGCCTCTTCGAAGTTGAGCTGATGTACTGCCTCTGTATGCTCTACCACTCGTGGGTCGTTGTTGTGCATGCCATCGATGTCGGTCCATATCTGGATCTCGTCGGCAGGAAGGGCTGCACCGATGAGCGATGCTGTATAGTCGCTGCCGCCTCGCTGCAGGTTGTCAACCTCGCCATAAGCATTGCGGCAGATGAAACCTTGTGTGATGTAGATCTGCTGACCCTGGTTCTTCTCCATGATGTCGGCAAGCTTTTCCTTGATGTACTGTGGGTCTGGCTCTGCATTCTTGTCTGTACGCATGAAGTCGAGCGCATTGAGCAGCACAGCCTTGATGCCCTGTTCCTTCAAGTAGTTGACCACCATGTTGGTGCTCATGATCTCACCCTGAGCCACGATGCTCTTCTCCTCGAAAGAGGTGAAAAGATCCTTGGTGAAGGAACGCAGATAATCGAATTCGCTATGAAGGAATTCACTTGTGGTTTTCTTCATCTCCTCGGTAGAGTAGAGCTCTTCCACATGCTGCATGTATTTCTTCTCCAAGTTGTTGATTACCTCGTTGGCACCCTCTGGATTCTTCTTATAGAGATAGTCAGAGATTTCAACGAGTGAGTTTGTTGTACCGCTCATCGCAGAAAGTACGATGAAAGTAGGTTCACCTGATTCTGTAACCAAGGAGGCTACTCCCTTCATGCGCTCAGGTGAGCCAACCGAAGTACCTCCGAATTTCATTACCTTCATAGTCTTAATATTATATTAATGTTTAATTTTATTGTTTTATTTTATTTTATCGTTTAATGTTGGTGTAGAATTCTTCACTCTTCACTCAACTTTCCTCGCCGTCTTCGGTCAGGTCGATGTGATTGTACTCATTGGTCACATCGTGCAGACTTCCGTCTTTGCATCGATATACGATGCCTGGGAACTTGTCGAGCATGGGGATGTTGTGGGTCGACATAACGACAGTAGTTCCCTGCTTGGTGATGTCTTTCAGCAGACTGACGATATGGCTTGCCGTTTCGGGGTCGAGGTTGCCTGTAGGCTCATCGGCAATGATGAGTTTTGGGTTGTTGAGCAATGCCCGTGCTATGGCTATGCGCTGCTGCTCGCCACCTGAAAGCTCATGAGGCATCTTGTCTGCTTTCTCGCTCATGCCCACCTCCTCGAGAACTTCTGAGATGCGTTCGTTGCGGGCCTTCTTGTCTTTCCAGCCTGTGGCTTTCAGTACAAACTCGAAGTTCTTGTGCACACTGCGGTCGTGCAGCAACTGGAAGTCCTGGAAGATGATGCCCAACTCCTTTCTCAGTGCAGGAATATCCTTGCGTCTGATGTTCGTGAGGTCTCTGCCTAAGATTTCTGCCTTCTCAGTCTCACCTTCTACGAGGTCGAGCTCGCAGTACAGGGTCTTGAGCAGTGAACTTTTTCCCGATCCTACCTTTCCGATGAGATAAGTGAACTCGCCTTCGTCAACATGGAAGTTCACGTCTTTGAGGATACACTTGTCGGCTTGGTAGATGCTTACGTTTTTATATTCTATCAACATCCTAATTTTTTCTCCTTATTATATATATGTATTACTTCATTTCACCTTTGCTCTTCGCTGTACGGCGCTTCTTGTCCCATTCTGGGTCGTGGCGCATCTGCAGCTCTTTTGCCACGTCCTCGATGCGCAGCTTTTTGCTGGTAAGCAGAACGATGAGGTGGTAGAGCAGGTCGGAGGATTCGTAAACGAGTTTCTCATCGTTGCCGTTTGTGGCCTCGATGATGGTTTCCACTGCTTCTTCGCCTACCTTCTGTGCCATTTTGTTCACTCCTTTCTGGAACAGGCTGGTGGTATAGCTTCCCTCGGGCATTTCCTCATGACGCTTGTTGATGAAGTCCTGCAACTCTGAGAGGAAGAGGATAGGGTTCAGCGTGTTGTCCTCGCCCCAGCAGGTGTCTGTTCCCTTATGGCAGGTTGGACCCTGTGGATGTACCTTGACGAGCAGCGTGTCTTTGTCGCAGTCGTTCTGAATGCTGACAAGGTTGAGGTAGTTGCCCGATGTCTCACCTTTGGTCCACAGACAGTTGCGTGAACGGCTCCAGAAGGTGACTTTCTTTGTGGCTATGGTCTTTTCGTATGCCTCCTTGTTCATGAATCCCAACATCAGTACGTTTTTGGTTACTGCGTCCTGGATGATGGCTGGAACAAGGCCGCCCATTTTCTCGAAATCTATTTCCATTTCCATATCTATTCTTTTTGCTTTATTTCTTAGTCTATATACTTCTGCTATGTGTTAGCTTTGTTTATTATATTCTCACGTTGATACCTTCATTGCGCAGGTATTTCTTGAGGTCGGGGATGGCAATCTCTCCGAAGTGGAACACACTGGCAGCCAGTGCTGCATCGGCCTTGCCCAAGGTGAAGGCATCACGGAAATGCTGCATGTTGCCTGCTCCTCCAGATGCAATGACTGGAATGCTCAACTCGTCGGCAAGTCTTGCCAAAGCCTCATTGGCGAAACCTTGCTTCACGCCATCGTGGTCCATGCTGGTGAAGAGAATTTCGCCAGCACCACGGTCGGCAACTTCCTTTGCCCAGTCGAAGAGTCCCAGTTCCACTCTTTCTCTTCCTCCCTTTACGTAGCAGTGCCATCCGTCGCTGTCGAGCCGGGCGTCTATGGCACATACACACACCTGAGAGCCATAGTGTCCGGCTATCTCGTCGATGAGACCGGGGTTGCGTATGGCTGCACTGTTGATACTTACCTTGTCGGCTCCGGCATTGAGAAGCCGGTCAACATCTTTTAGTTCGTTGATTCCTCCTCCCACGGTGAAAGGTATGTTGATTTGCTCGGCTACTCGTGTCACCATGTCGGCAAAGGTCTTTCGCCCTTCAAAGCTGGCTGTGATGTCGAGAAACACGAGCTCGTCGGCTCCCGCATCGCTGTAGGCCTTGCCCAGTTCAACAGGGTCGCCTGCGCTGCGGAGGTTCACGAAGTTTGTGCCCTTTACGGTCTCTCCGTTCTTCACGTCAAGGCAGGGTATGATTCTCTTAGCCAAACCTTTGCTTATGTTTTGTTCAACCATATCTCTTTCTTCTTTTTCATTATTGCAGAAATCTCGCTATGGGGGACTCAAAGACCCAATTTGTCTATATCGATTTTTCCCTCGTAGAAAGCTTTGCCGAACACCACCGCAGGAATGCCGGCTGTCTCCAAAGCATCTATATCCTCGTTGCAGCTTACACCTCCCGAGGCAATCAGATGGAGATCGGGATAGGCTGCCATGATCTCTTTGTAGAGTTCGATGGCTGGCCCCTTAAGGGTTCCGTCCTTGCTGATCTCTGTGCAGAGCACGTTGCGCACACCCTTGTCGGTGTACTGTTTGAGGAAAGGAAGCAAGTCTTCTGCCGAGTCTTCCTTCCAGCCGTTGATAGATATTTTGCCGTTTCTTACGTCGGCTCCCAAGATAAGGCGCCCGGCTCCATATTTGTCTATCCAACTAAGGAAAAGCTCTGGGTTAGTTACGGCGATGCTTCCTACTGTCACCATAGCAGCTCCTGCGTCGAATGCTTTCTCGATATCTTCTTCTGTCTTGATTCCGCCTCCGAAATCTACAGTTAGCGAAGTGGCTGACATGATGGCTTTCAGCACGTTGTCGTTGACGATATGCTTGGATTTGGCTCCGTCAAGATCCACCACATGCAGACGTTTGAACCCTAATTTCTCAAAGTGTTTTGCCACTTCGGCGGGGTTGTCGTCGTACACTTTTTTCTGGTCGTAGTCGCCTTTGGTGAGCCTTACGCATTGTCCACCAATGATGTCGATGGCTGGTATGAGTTCTATATTCATAGTTCCATAAAGTTCTTGAGGATTTGTTCTCCTACCTTTCCGCTCTTTTCGGGATGAAACTGGCAGGTGTAGAAATTGTCTTTGTGCAGAGCGGCACTGTAGGGCTGTATGTAGTTGGCCGTAGCAATGGTTTCCTGGCATAGCGGCACGTAGTAGCTATGCACGAAATAAGTGTATGGATTTTCGCCCAGGTCTTTCATCAGGGGTGAAGAGAGGTTGTAGATCTCGTTCCATCCCATGGCAGGCACCTTGTCCTGATGCTGCTGGGGCACAAACTTCTTCACGTCGACATCAAAGATGCCGATGCAGTCCACGTCTCCTTCTTCTGAATGCCGGCACAGGAGCTGCTGTCCCACGCATATTCCCAAGACGGGTTGTGTGAGCGACTTAATGGTTTCGTCGAGCCCGTGTGCCTTGAGATAAAGCATGGCTTCTCTGGCCTGTCCCTGCCCGGGAAAGAGCACACGGTCGGCCTTACGCAGAGTTTCTGCGTCGTCGGTGAGGATGGGGGAAATGCCGAGTCTCTTCATGGCATTCACCACGGAGTAGATGTTACCGGCGTTGTATTTTACGATTGCTACATCCATAAGCTGACGTTAATCTTAAGTTTACAGATGCAAAGATACGCATTTTCTTGCAATATAAAGAAAATATTGGCAAAAAGATTATAAAAGTGTACGAATTTCTTTCAGATAGTAAGCGAAAATGGTATAATTATTCGTCTTTATTATCTGCGGAGCGTAAAATGATGGACGTGGCTCCGATGGTAAAGAGTGTTCCGTCTTCTATGACGCGGCGCTCTCTGTCGCCCAAGATCACATTGTCGACAAAGGTTCCTGTATAGCTGGGACCGTCGCGCAATACATATTTCAAGTTGCCTTTCTTGTCGCGACTCACATTGATGACACAATGGTTCATGTCGACACTGGGGTCTACGGTCTCGATGGGGCAGTTGATGCCGCTGTTCTTCATGTATCGTCCTATGATGTTGTCGCCCATCTGCAGGGGAATAACCTGCTTGTAGGCGAAGACATTCTCTATCACAACGATAGAGCCAAAACCATGCTCGTTGGCTCTTTCGTCGAGCTTTTCCTCCTTTTGAGTCTCGCGCAGCTTGGACACACCCATGCGTATGCCGAACTGCTTGTTGCATTGTGGGCATACAAAGACGAGACTTTGTCCTGCCTGGTACTTGGTCTCGTCGAATGTGATAAAGTTGTCACACTTGGGGCATCTTACTCTTTTCATGCGCTTATTCTTTTACGAGGGTTATCCATCCGTCGGCAAAGGCCTCGTGATGGTGCAGCTGGTTGAGCGCTGTGTAAGCTTGTTGCTCGGTTTCATAGGAACCATAGACCACCTTTACATTGTTGGATGTAATGAGTACTCTGGTGTCCTTGAAGCCCTTGGCCTGCAGACTCTCCGTATAGGTAGCTGCATTGCGCTTGGTAACACGACTTGCCAGCACGATGCAATAGTGTGGCTTGGCTATTTCTTGCTTTTCAATCTCTGCTTTGTCTGTACGTTCGGCATTCCCCGCAATCTCTGTTTTCTTCTCGACTTCGCTGGCTACAGCCTCGAGTGCCTTGATGCTGTTGTCCTTTACCATTTCCTTAGGCATAAGACGGTTCAACATGCTGATGTCTACCTTGCTCTTCTGCACCTGTGGTGTGTCGAGTGGGGTAGAGAGCGTGAAGAAGGCAATAAGGGCGATACATGCAGCCACGGCATTGCGCAGCCAGCTCTTTCTGATCTGTACGAACTCGCTGCTTTCCTCTTCCTCCTCCTCTTGTTCGTTTAAGGATACAGTATCTGCTGTGGCTTGTCGGCTGCCCTTGTTTTCTTCCACCTGTTGGTTGGAATTGCTGTCGAAAGGTATGATTTCGGCTGATGCCGCTGTCTCCTCGTTGCTGGCAGATGCGCCAAGCTCCGCAAGTGGCTGCATGACAAAGCCGTCTAGACCATAGTAGTTTGGAGTCAGCAGGCCAGCCTCGCAGGGCTTAAAGGTATATGTACCCTGGCTGTTGAGGTAGAGAGTACCTATGTCCGTCAATTCGTATTTTCCGTTGATGTCGAGCTCGGCGCGAATCTCTCTCACGTCTTCTGCGATACGGCTCAGAGCATCAGGATAGCTGATGTCGTAGGCCTCTACATATGAAAGCGCGAGGAGCGAATCGTTCATGGTGAGCTGTGGATTGAAGCCAATAGTCCTCAGTGGTGGCAAAAACATGTTGTCTCTGCCATCATATCTTGCATCTACATGATGAGCCATGAAGCCTCCAAAGTCGGGGACTATCACGCAATCGTTGCTCAAAAGTAGGATCTCTATATGTCTTTCCAGTTCAATCACGTTTGCAAAGATAGTTATTTTTTTTCTTCCCGCCAACAATTTTATATAAAAAATAAGTAATAGACGATAAAAAGTTTTATTTGTTTTGCCGTTTTAAAAAAATATATTATCTTTGCCATATATATAAAATAAGGTATAGTGCTATTGCTTGCTGGAAACGGTTCAGGCGAAGCAGAATAAACTAAAGAGTAATGGAATATTTGAAGACTGAGATTGAAGGGGTCTACGTGTTGGAGCCCAGGGTTTTTCGTGATGCACGTGGCTATTTCGTTGAGTCATGGAGACAGGCTGATTTCGATCAGCATATAGGTCGTCATGTAGAGTTTATACAGGACAATGAGTCCAAGTCGAGCTATGGTGTTCTTCGTGGACTGCATTATCAGAAGGGCGAATACTCACAGGCCAAGTTGGTGCGTGTCATCCGTGGACGTGTGCTCGATGTGGCTGTCGATATTCGTAAGAGCAGTCCTACTTTTGGAAAGTATGTGGCTGTGGAACTGAGCGAGGACAACAAACGGCAGCTTTTCATCCCTCGTGGCTTTGCTCACGGCTTCCTGGTTCTGAGCGACGAGGCTGTGTTTACCTATAAAGTAGATAATGTGTACGCTCCACAGCACGAGGCCAGCATCCGCTTGAATGATAAGGACATCCACATCGAGTGGCCTATTTCTGCCGATGATGTGCTCACCTCAGAGAAAGATCTACTCAAGGCTACATCGCTGAAGGATGCCGAGGTCTTTGAGTAAAGAGAGAACAGTGTGACCTATTTTTTCACAGTCACAGAAAAGGAAAATTAAATCATTGATGAAACGCAATATTATATTATTGGTCATAGGGTGCCTGATGGTGTTTTCGGCCTGTAAGGAACGTGCCCAAAAGGAAACGTTCAAAGAAGACATGAAGGCCAAGCGGATGCTGCAGGGCATGTGGATTGACGAGGATGACGAGGATGTGGTCTTTCGGGTGAAGGGCGACACTATTTATTATCCAGACTCTACCAGTATGCCTGCCTATTTTTATGTGTCGGCAGACACCTTGGTGATACGTGGTGCCAATGATATTCGCTATGCTATCGTGAAACAGGCCGCTCATCTCTTCGAGTTCAAGACTCAGAATGGAGATGTGCTCAGGTTGGTGAAGACCAATGACAAGACCTATCTCAGTTCTTTCAAGCATCAGCAGCCCGTGGTGCTCAATCAGGGACAGCTGGTTCGGAGAGACACCATCGTGACTTTTGGAGCAGAGAAGTATCATCTTTATACACAGGTCAATCCTACAACCTATAAGGTGCTCAAGAGTACCTATAATGAAGATGGAGTGGGGGTAGACAATGTGTATTATGACAACATCGTAAATGTGAATGTCTATCATGGAGCCTCGCGCCTTTTCGGGCGTGACTTCCGCAAGCAGGAGTTCAGCCGTAGGGTGCCTGACTCTTTCCTGAAGCAGGCGGTGCTGAGCGATATCGTTTTCCGTGCTGCCGACAAGGCGGGCGTACATTTCCGTGCTGTCCTTGCCATGCCCGACAGCTCTGTCAGCTATCAGGTAGAAGTGACTGTTTCCTTTGATGGTCAGCTTAAGATCAGTACAGCAGGCGCTTGATGTGCCTCTGTACTGATTTTTTTTGCCTCATTTCTTTTGTCATTTACGAAAAAATAAGTAGCTTTGCAAACATGACAGTAACGCTTATCATTTTAATCATTACCGTTGCCATGTTTATATGGGGTAGGGTGAGGGCCGACATCGTGGCACTTACCGCCCTGGCAGCACTCCTTGTTTTCGGAATTCTTACTCCCACAGAAGCTCTTGCAGGCTTCTCCTCGCCTATTGTCATCATGATGATTGGCCTCTTTGTGGTGGGTGGGGCCATCATGCAGACTGGTCTTGCCAAGTTGACGGGCAACAAACTCATGGCGCTTTCGCACGGCAACGAAACCGTCACCTTCCTCTTGGTGATGCTTGTCACCTCGTTTATCGGAGCCTTTGTCAGCAATACGGGTACGGTGGCTCTGATGATGCCCATCATCGTAAGCCTTGCCGCAGCATCAGGCTTACAGTCCTCACGTTTCCTCATGCCCCTTGCCTTTGCAGGTAGTCTGGGCGGAATGCTTACGCTTATCGGTACTCCGCCCAACCTTGTCATCGACGAGGTGCTGACCGAGGCTGGCTATCAGTCGCTCAGTTTCTTCTCTTTCATGCCAGTGGGCCTTATAGTCATTGCCATTGGCATCATCGTGCTCATGCCTCTGAGCCGACTTTTCTTGAGTCGTAATCAGAGTGGAAAGAAGAAAACAGGTGGCAAATCGCTCGACGACTTGGTGCAGGAATATCGTCTGCTCGACAATCTGCATCGGTATATTGTGCCTGCCAATCGCTCCACGGCAGCGCTTGATGAGCACGGGGAGAGGCTCGACATCGTGGGCAAGACGCTCAAGGAACTCAGTATACAGAAACTGTATGGAGTGAGTGTCATCGAGATAAGAAACGAGAAAAAGTCGCGATTGGGACTGATGAAGGACATCAATCAGAATATGGCGAAGAGCAGCAGCGTCATTGGAGAGCATGACACCTTATATATATTGGGTGACGAGGCTAAGATGCAGCGCTTTGCAGCCGACTATGGTCTGCGCAAGATGAAGGATGTGAAGATAGACTTTTATGACTTGGGACTTTCCGAGATTGTCGTCATGCCTACTTCTCATTTTGCAGGACTCAGAATCGGTGAGGCCAATCTGCGTAAACGCTTCGGCATGAATGTATTGGGAATCCGTAGAGGAGACGAGTACATCACCGACAATCTTATCGGCACCCGACTGCATGTGGGCGACATGCTCCTGGTGCAGGGCGAGTGGACCAACCTGGCTCACCTGGCTGCCGATACAGCCAACTGGGTGGTGCTCGACCAGCCTGAGAAGACTGCCGACAAGGTTCTTCTCGACTACAAGGCTCCTGTGGCCGCTGCCATCATGTTGCTGATGGTGGTGATGATGGTTTTCGACTTTATTCCTGTTGCTCCTGTAACAGCCGTTATCATAGCAGGTCTGCTGACTGTCTTTGCCGGATGTTTCCGAAATGTGGAGGCTGCCTATAAGACCATCAACTGGGAGAGCATCGTGCTCATTGCCGCCATGATGCCCATGTCTACAGCCCTTGAGAAGACAGGAGTCTCGGCTTTGGTGTCGCAGACCTTGGTAGACAGCTTAGGAGCCTTAGGTCCCACAGCCCTTTTGGCAGGTATTTATTTCACCACCTCGCTCATGACCATGTTTATCAGCAATACAGCCACTGCTGTGCTGATGGCTCCCATTGCCTTGGTGGCAGCCCAGCAGGTAGGGGTCAGTCCTTATGCTTTCCTCTTTGCCGTCACCTTGGGAGCCAGTATGTGTTTCGCCTCTCCCTTCTCCACACCGCCCAATGCGCTGGTGATGAAAGCAGGAGGCTATTCGTTTATGGATTATGTCAAGGTGGGTTTGCCTTTGCAGATTATTATCGGCATCGTCATGACCTTCGTGCTTCCCTTGCTGTTCCCGTATTAGCGCTTTGTCATTTTGGTCATTAGTCATTTTCGGCTGTTAGAAGTTATAGGAATGTTTTTTTTCTTTTTTAACTCTCGATGCTTACCCTTGTTGAATAAAAATAACTATCTTTGTGCGATAATTGAACCTATTTTCGTCACACATTAAAAATACACAGCAAGATGGAAATGAACGATGAGTCCCTGAAAGCCTGGGACATTATAGAGAAGACGAGTGCCAATTTGTTTCTTACAGGTAAGGCGGGTACAGGAAAGACAACCTTCCTGAAGGAACTCAAGCGCAGGTCGCCCAAGCGAATGGTGGTTCTGGCTCCTACTGGAATCGCTGCCATCAATGCCGGTGGTGTTACCATTCATTCCTTCTTTCAGCTGCCCCTTTCGCCTTATCTTCCGGGTACTACATTCGCTGGTGGTGAGAAGAAGCGGTTTCAATTCAGCAAGGTGAAGCGAAACATTATTCGTACGATGGATCTCTTGGTCATCGACGAGATCAGTATGGTGCGCAGCGACTTGCTTGATGCCATCGACTCGGTGATGCGCCGTTATCGTAAGCACGATCTGCCCTTTGGCGGCGTTCAGTTGCTCATGATAGGCGACCTGCAGCAGTTGGCTCCCGTTGTGACAGAACATGAGGAAAGTATGTTGCGCCAGTATTACGACACTCCTTTCTTTTTTTCGAGCAAGGCGTTGCAACAGGCAAGCTATCTCACCATAGAACTGCAGACCGTCTATCGTCAGCAGGACGAGAGGTTTGTGGCGCTTCTCAACCAGATAAGGGAGAACAAGGCAAGCGACGAAACCCTTGCTGCACTTAATCAACGTTATATTCCCGATTTTCAGCCTCCTAAGGGTGGTGACTACATTCGGCTTACTACACATAATATCCCTGCTCAGCATATCAATGAGCAGGAATTAGGCAACTTACCCTCTCAAGTATATAGTTTCACGGCAGAGGTGGAGGGCAACTTCCCCGAGACGTCCTATCCTGCCGATTTCAAGCTGCTGCTGAAGAAGGGAGCTCAGATTATGTTTATCAAGAATGATGCTGACCACCGGTTCTATAATGGTATGATAGGCGAGGTGACGGCTATTGATAACCAGGAGATCAGGGTCATGGGAAAGGACAATGGCGAAGAGTTTATACTGGAAAAGGCAGAATGGAGCAACTCGAAATACACACTCAATGAGCAGACGCAGGAGATAGAGGAAACCGTGGAGGGCACCTTCCGACAGTATCCCGTTCGTCTGGCATGGGCCATCACTATCCACAAGAGTCAGGGACTTACCTTCGAGCATGCCATCATTGACGCTTCGCGATCCTTCACCCATGGTCAGACCTATGTGGCGCTGAGCCGTTGCAAATCGTTGGAGGGAATGGTGCTCAGTAGCCCTTTGTCTCGTTCTGCCATCATCAGTGACAGTACCGTCGATTCGTACAACGATCGTATGGTTTCTCCTACGAAGGAGCAGATTGCTACGCTGCAGCAGCTCTATGTTCAGCAATGTATAGCCGAGCTTTTCGACTTCCGTTCCCTGCAGCAAAGCTATGACTTGCTGTTGCGTTGCTTGGTGGAGTATTTCATGAGCAATTATCCACGACTCGTAGGCGAGTATCAGAAACTTGGAGTGGTGCTGAAGAGTCTGGCTGCTGTTTCCGACAAGTTCAGGGTGCAGTATTCCTGCATGCTGAATGCCAATCCCGATGTGAGCGATGAGGCATTGCAGGAACGCATACACAAGGCTGCTCAATACTTCTGGCAAAAGACTGGCATACTGACTGACCTGCTGAAGAAGACGAATGTGTCGACCGACAACAAGACAGCGAAGAAGCAGTTTGCCGACCGATTCGGGACCTTTGCCGATGAAACGCTGCTCAAGCAGTCGCTCCTGCGTTATGAGCAGGAAGCCGAGTTCTCGGTGAGCGACTATCTGAAGAAGAAAGCGCTGTTTATTCTTTCGCGTGCAGACGAGGAATCAACGGGGGCGGGTAGTGGTCGCAAGCGCAAGTCGGCAGCCAAGGAACCCAAAGAGCCTAAGGCTCCCAAGACGCCTACTCGCCAGATTACTCTCGACCTCTTCAAGGAGGGCATGAATGTGCAGCAAATAGCCACAGCCCGCGGACTTGCCCAGAGTACCATCATCTCTCATTTGTCACATTATGTGCGTGAGCGAGAGATTGGTCTCAGGGCTCTCATCTCTTCGAGTCGCGAAAAGAAGATTCGTGACTTTATGCAGGCTCATCCTGAAATGAAACAGATTTCAGAAATCAAGCAAGCCATGGGTGGCGACTATGAGTATTGGGAAATCATGCTTGTCAGGGATGTGGAGTAGTAAAAATACACAAAAAAATGAAAGTACTTGCGATGACCAACGCAAGTACTTTCAACTGCTTATGAAAGTGCTTTCAACTGCCAACGCAAGTACTTTCATTTTTTTAGGGGTATCTGGCTTAAATTCTCATGACTTGTTTTACACCCTTCACAGCACTCAGCTTTTTGATGAGAGCTTCGGTGCGTGAGGCGTCATCAATCATTACGGTGATGTTGCCCGAGAAGAGACCGTCTTTCGACGAGATGTTGATGCCTCTCATCACGAGCTTATCCTCTTTGGATATGATGTTGGTGATGTTGCTCACGATTCCAATATCATCATTGCCGATGATGCGTAGGGTAATGGCGTACTTGGAGGTTCCCTTGCCGCTCCACTTTGCCTTGACGATGCGATAGCCGAAACGTCGCTGCAGTTCCTTGGCATTGGGACAGTCGGAACGATGCACCTTGATACCTTTGCTTACGGTGACGAAGCCGAAGATGGGGTCGCCATAGATAGGGTGGCAGCAATGGGCCAACTCGAAGTCTATTCCCTTCAGATTTTCATCGATGACGAGCACGTCGTCGTTCTGTCGCATCATTTCCTCGGTAGGATTCTCATACTCGAACTCGGCAGCACTGGCGGCAGGACGTGTGGAGTTGGTCACGTTCAGGTCGTGGTCGCGTTCGGCGATGTATTTCTCAATGATGCTGTTGGGGTCTATCTTCTCCTCGGCAATGTCCTTGTAGAAATCAGAGTTCTCCTTGTAGCCCATCTTCTTGATGGTGCGTGCCATGATGCTCTCCTCTATTTCCAACTTTCTGTTCTTGAATCGTCGCTCCAGGAGTTCCTTGGCAAAGAGACCTTCCTTCTTCTGTGTCTCCTTGATGGCGAGGCGGATCTTGGCCTTGGCTTTCGAGGTCTTCACGATGTTGATCCATTCCTGACGTGGCTTCTGGTTGCTCTGTGTCAGAATCTCTATCTGGTCGCCCGAGTGCAGCTCTTGTCTGAAGCTTACTGCGCGCCCATTGATCTTTCCTCCCACACAGGTGTTGCCGATACGTGAGTGGATGTAGTAGGCGAAGTCGAGCACCGTGGCTCCCTTGGGGAAGTTGAGCAGGTCGCCCTTAGGTGTAAATACATACACCTCGTCTTCCTTCAGGTCCATCTTGAACTGGTCCATCAGCTGCAGGTCGTCGTTGTTCTCGAGTGCGCTTCTGATGTTGGCGAGCCATTCGTCGATGCCTCCCTTCTCGCTCTTGATACCTTTATAGCGCCAATGGGCAGCCAGTCCGTGCTCAGCAATCTCGTCCATACGCTCTGTGCGAATCTGTACCTCCACCCATTTGTTCTCGGGTCCGAGCACGGTGGTGTGCAGACTCTCGTAACCATTGCTCTTAGGCACAGAGAGCCAGTCGCGCATACGTTTAGGGTTGGGCTGATACATGGCCGTGATGAGAGCGAACACCTGCCAGCACTGCATGTATTCCTTGTCGCGTGGCGAGTCGAGGATGATGCGGATGGCAAAGAGGTCGTACACGCCCTCGAAGCCGCATTGTTGCTTCTTCATCTTCTGCCAGATGGAGTGGATGCTCTTGGTGCGTCCCTTCATGTGGTATTTCAGTCCGGCAGCATCCAACTTCGCCTGTATAGGCTTGATGAATCGTGCTATGTAGGCGTCGCGCGAAGCCTTTGTGGCGTTGAGCTTCTCCTTAATCATATAGTAGGCATCGTGCTCCAGATACTTCAGACTCAGGTCCTCGAGTTCGCTCTTCAGTTTGTACAGACCCAGTTTGTGGGCGAGGGGAGCGTACAGATAGCTTGCCTCTTCGCTCACACGCTGCTTGGCTTCGAGCTGGTCGGTGTCTCTGATTTGCCGCATCATATTGACACGGTTGGCTATCATGATCAGGATCACACGCATGTCTTCCGAGAACGAGATGAGAAGGTTGCGGAAGTTCTCGCTCTCGATGACAGGATTGCGCTTGTAGAGTTCGTTGATTCTCAACAGACCGCGGATGATGTGCGCCACGCCTTCGCCATATTTCTTCTCTATGTCGTCGAGCGTCTGATAACCGTCCACCACACTGGTCTGCATCAGGATGGCGATTACTCCGTCGCGTCTGAGTCCTATTTCGTTGACTGCTATCTCGGCTGTCTGCAGAGCATACAGTATGGGATTGAGCCCAAAGACATCTCGGCTTATCTGATGGTTAATGAATGCGTGATGAATATCTTCTCTGATCAGTTTCTCATCCTGGGCGCTGAAAGTGTTGCCGACAGCAGTACGCAATCGTTCCAGAATGGTGAGGGTTTGTTCCCTTTCTTCGGGTGTAAAAGTGAATTTTTCGTCCATAATTCGTCCCTTTTCTTAAAAACTTATTGCAAAGGTACAAAAAATCGTCATAAAATTTCTTTTTTTCAAAAAAACTTACTACATTTGTAGCACAACTAAAGAAAAAATAACATAAATATGGTATCATGAATCAGCAAGAACTAACCCAAATTGCAGCTCGCGGCATTTCGGAGCAGCAAATAGCAAAACAATTGGAGCAAATCAAAAATGGTTTCCCTTTCCTTCGTCTCGAAGGTGCTGCAGCCATTGGTAAGGGAATTATGTCTCCCGACGCAGAGGAGGTAAAGAAGTATGAACAGGTGTGGGACGAGTACAAGAAGCAGGGTCACCGCATCGTGAAGTTTGTGCCAGCATCTGGTGCGGCAAGCAGAATGTTCAAGAATCTCTTTGCGTTCCTTGATGCGCCTTATGATGTGCCTACAACCGATTTTGAGAAGCATTTCTTCGACAATATCAAGAAGTTTGCCTTCCGCAAGTCTCTCTGCAGAAAGTGCAAGGAGAATGAGGGCAGCTGCGTATGCGACCTGATCAAGGCTGGCAAGTACAAGGCTGTGGTGGCAAACCTGCTGAAGGCAAGCGGACTCAACTATGGTCAGTTGCCTAAGGGCTTGCTGCAGTTTCATGAGTATTCCGACGAAGAGGTTCGCACCCCTATGGAGGAGCACCTGGTAGAGGCTGCGCTTTATGCCAGCAGTAACGGTGAGGCAAATGTCCACTTTACCGTTTCGCACGACCATCTGCAGCTCTTCGAAAAGATGGTGGCAGATAAGGTAGAGGGCTACGCCAAGAAATTCGGTGTGAAGTACAACATCTCTTTCTCTGAGCAGAAGCCAAGTACCGACACCATTGCCGCCAATCCCGACAACACTCCCTTCCACAATGAGGATGGCTCGCTGCTCTTCCGTCCAGGCGGTCATGGAGCGCTGATAGAAAATTTGAACGAGATAGATGCCGACGTGGTGTTCATTAAGAATATAGATAATGTGGTGCCCGACCGTCTGAAGGCCGACACCGTGACCTACAAGCAGGTGATTGCCGGCATCTTGGTTTCGCTGCAGCAGAAAGCATTCGAGTATCTGCGCGTTCTCGACTCGGGTACTTACAATCATGAGAAGTTGGAGGAGATTATCCGATTCCTGCAGCGCGACCTGTGCTGCCGTCGTGCCGACATCAAGGAACTGGAGGATGCTGACCTGGTGATTTATCTGCGCAAGAAGCTGAACCGTCCGATGCGTGTATGTGGCGTGGTAAAGAATGTGGGCGAGCCTGGTGGCGGACCTTTCCTTACCTACAACAGCGACGGAACGGTGAGTCTGCAGATTCTGGAAAGCTCACAGATCGACAAGAACAACAAGCAATACATGGATATGTTTGCGCAGGGCACTCACTTCAATCCTGTAGACCTTGTATGTGCCACTAAAGACTATAAGGGCAACGATTTCGACCTGCCTAAGTATGTGGATCCCAAGACAGGATTTATCAGCAACAAGAGCAAGAACGGCAAGGAACTGAAGGCGCTCGAGCTGCCCGGTCTTTGGAATGGCGCGATGAGCGACTGGAACACGGTGTTCGTAGAGGTTCCTCTCAGCACTTTCAACCCAGTGAAGACGGTCAACGACCTGCTTCGTGACCAGCATCAGGCAAAAGCTTAATACCACATACGTACAATAAAATTTCACCCATCCTCCAACTCTAAATAGAGAAGAAGGATGGGTGAAGTTTTTTTATGTGTTTGTGACTGTAGAATCTTCTTATTCGTTCATCAGATAGTTCTTGAATGAAGCGAAGTCCTTTGTCATTTCGATGCTCTGCTTTTTGCCCTTCATGAACTCGGCAAGGCGTGCAGGAATCTCGATGTCGGTGCCGAGGATGCTGTCCACCTTCTCCTTGAACTTGGCAGGATGTGCAGTCTCGAGGAACACACCAACCTCGCCTGGCTTCAACTGTTCCTTCAAGGCACGATAACCGCAAGCTCCATGAGGATCAAGCACATACTTGGTGTCGTTGTAACATTGCTTCATGGTCTCGGCTATCTGCTCGTCCTTGTAAGTGGCACCGCTGATGTAGGCTGTGATGGCCTCGTGGTTGCCCTTGTAGAGGTCGTAGATGCGGGCGAAGTTGGATGGGTCGCCCACGTCCATGGCATTGGCTATTGTGGCCTTGCTGGGCTGAGGATTGTACTCGCCAGTCTGCAGATAGTTGTAGAAAATATCGTTGGCGTTGTTGGCAGCTATGAAGCGATGGATGGGCAGTCCCATCTCATGACCGAAGAGTCCGGCTGTGATGTTGCCGAAGTTTCCGCTGGGCACGCAGATCACCAACTTGTCTGCCAGTCCCTTCTCCTTCATGCGTGCATAGGCGTTGAAGTAGTAGAAAGCCTGAGGCAGGAATCGTGCCACATTGATAGAGTTGGCCGAGGTGAGCTTCATGTGCTTGTTGAGTTCCTCGTCCATGAAAGCCGACTTGACAAGCGCTTGGCAGTCGTCGAACACGCCATCTACCTCGAGGGCTGTGATGTTCTGTCCGAGGGTGGTGAACTGGCTTTCCTGAATCTTGCTTACCTTCCCCTTAGGATAGAGCACATAGACGTGAATGCCGTCAACACCGAGGAATCCATTGGCTACAGCCGAACCTGTATCGCCCGAAGTAGCAACGAGCACGTTGACTTCCTCCTTGCCTTCCTGACGAACGAAGTACTGCAGCAGACGGGCCATGAAGCGCGCGCCTACATCCTTGAAGGCGAGGGTAGGGCCATGGAAGAGCTCCAAAGAGTAGATGCTTGGCTCTACCTCTACCACAGGGCAGTCGAAAGCCAGTGTGTCGTAGACGATCTTCTTCAAAGACTCAGCATCGACGTCCTCGCCGAAGAAGGCGTCAGCCACCTTGTAGGCAATCTCCTGGAAGGAGAGTTTCTCGATGTTGTCGAAGAAGTCCTGTGGCAACTTCTTGATGATTTCGGGCATGTAGAGACCACGGTCTTCTGCCAGTCCTTTTACTACCGCCTTGTGAAGATCGGCGATGGGTGCTTTCTTATTTGTTGAATAATATTTCATTTTTTACTTTGAACTTTCTTTTTGATCATTTTCTTTAACTAAAATATCTCTAATGTCTTTTATATCGTCAGCCATATTCCATATTTTACAGCCTAAAGCTATGGCTAGATAAAGAACAACTATTGCAATAATGGATGCTGCATATTCTGCGTTGCCTATTGCCAAACATATAACTCCACAAACAAGACCTGTTACAATCATAAAGAGTATAGGCCATGTTATAGGATCTTTTATTCTTTTGCTCATATTTTTTTATTTAAAGTTCATAAACTCCTGCATGAATTCCTGCAGTTGCAGCAGTCCGTAGCAGCCTCTCACGCAACTTACCTCGTCGTACTTCTCTACGCTGTCGGGCTCGATGCCGGGATAGTAGATGATGAACGGTACGGGCTCTTTCACGTGGGTGCGGATCTCTACCGGAGTAGGATGGTCGGGCAGGATGGCGATGCATACTGGTTCGTCCCAAGTGCTTACCTCGTCGAAGATTGGTTTGATGAGTCGCTGGTCGAGGTTCTCGATGGTTTTGAGCTTCAGTTCCAGGTCGCCGTCGTGGCCAGCCTCGTCGCTTGCCTCTACGTGCACATAAACGAAGTCGTCGCCGTCCTTCAGCGCCTGGATAGCTGCTGCTGCCTTTCCCTCGTAGTTGGTGTTGGCAAGACCGGTAGCGCCCTCAACGATGATGTTGCGCAGTCCGGCGTAATGGCCGATGCCTCGTATCAGGTCTACTGCAGAAATCACAGAACCCTTCTTGATTTGCGGATACATCTGCGAGAGGGTGAGCATGTGCGGACGATAACCGCCGCCCCAAGGCCAGATTATGTTTGCCATACGCTCGCCACGCTCCTTGCGCGCTACATTGAAAGGATGGCTCTCCAGGATTTCCTGACTCTTCAGAATCAGCTCGTTCAGAAGGTCGGCTGTCTGCTGGGCACTCATGCGATATTCGTCGCTCAGGATACCGCCGTTCTCAGCCGCATCCTCGGCAGGAGTCTTGTCGCTGTTGCCGGCAAGAAGAGCCTCGTCAACACCTTCCATCGGCTTCACCAGCAGCGGTTTCCACTCTTCGTTAGGATGATCGTGAGGAGGAGCGCAATCTACATACTTGTTTCCGCCCTTGATAATCAGAAGGTGGCGATACTGGATGCCGGTGATAAACTTCACGATGCCTGGATACTGGCTGGCAAGCTTCTCGTTGAGGTACTTGATGAGCACGTCGGCGTCTTCTGTCTCCAGGTTTCCGCCGTTGTGGGTCACGATGATTCCATTGTTCACGTTGATGATGTTGCAGCGCAGAGCGAAGTCGTTAGGACTCATCTCGTAGCCGATGCTTGCAGCTTCGAGCGGTCCGCGTCCCTCGTAAACCTCGTTCTGGTCGTATCCCATGATAGAACTGTTGGCAACCTCAGATCCAGGATGAAATCCGTCGGGTACGGTTACCAGTCGTCCAGTCTTTCCTTTCTTTGCCAGCATGTCCATATAAGGTTTGTTGGCGTATTGCAGGAGCGTCTTGCCTCCCAGTCGTTCTACAGCGTGGTCGGCCATGCCGTCGCCAAGTATGATAATATGCTTCATAATTGTTATCCTTTCTATCTGATAAGACAATATTAAATATTAGCGATACTCATGATGTTGGCAAACACACCTGCCGCTGTTACGCTGGCACCAGCGCCATAGCCCTGAATCATCATCGGATATTCCTTGTAGCGCTCGGTGGTGAGCAGTACGATGTTGTTGCTTCCCTCCAGGTTGTAGAATGGGTGCTCTGGGCCTACAGCTTGCAGGCCAACGCTTGTCTTTCCACCATCGAGGGTGGCAACGAATCGCCATCGTTTGTGCTCCAGGTCGAGAGTTTTGCGCTTGGCCTCGAAGTCAGCATCCAGCTTTGGCAGTTTCTTCCAGAAGTCGTCTATGCTTCCCTTGAAGTAAGAGTCGGGCACGAAGAGGTGCTTCTCCACATCTTCCTGTTCCACTCTGTATCCAGCCTCGCGAGAAAGGATGACGAGTTTTCGTATTACGTCCATTCCGCTGAGGTCGATGCGTGGATCGGGCTCGCTGTAGCCTTTCTCTTTGGCCATGCGTACGGTCTCCGAGAATGGTACTACGCCTGAGATGGCGTTGAAGATGAAGTTGAGCGTACCAGAGAGAACTGCCTCAATCTTAAGGATTTTGTCGCCCGAGTTGCGCAGATCGTTGATGGTTCCGATGATAGGCAGACCAGCACCCACGTTGGTTTCGAATCGGAACACCACGCCACGCTGTATGGCGGTTTTCTTCAGTCGCTCGTAGTTTTCGTATTCGCTTGAGGCTGCAATCTTGTTGGCTGCGATGATGCTCACGTTGTGCTCGAGCAGACTTTGGTAGAGGGCAGCCACGTCCTTGCTGGCAGTACAGTCAACGAAGACGCTGTTGAAGATGTTCATGGCGAGTATTGTGTCTCGCAGCACCTCGGGTGTGCTGGGGTCTGAGTTCTTCAGTTCCTCGCGGTAGTTCTCCAGGTCGAGTCCGTCGCGGTTGAAGATGGCGTTCTTGGATGAGGCGATGCCTACCACGTTGAGCTTCAGTTTGCTGCGCTCCATCAGGTCGGCATACTGGTTCTTGATCTGTTCTATCAGCTTGCCGCCCACGGTTCCCACTCCACAGATGAAGAGGTTGAGCACCTTGTATTCAGAGAGGAAGAAGCTGTCGTGCAGCACGTTGAGTGATTTGCGCAGGAAGTCGCTCTTGACGACAAACGAGATGTTGGTCTCTGATGCACCCTGTGCACAGGCGATGACCGAGATTCCGCTTCGTCCGAGAGTTCCGAAGAGTTTACCGGCAATACCTGCAGCATGCTTCATGTTCTCGCCCACGATGGCGATGGTGGCAAGTCCACATTCTGCATGCATGGGGAACATGGCTCCGTCGGCAATCTCGTTCTTGAATTCCTCGTTGAGCACGCGTACAGCCTCGTCTACGTCCTGCTCGCGCACACCGATAGAGGTAGAGTTCTCTGACGAAGCCTGCGACACCATGAACACGGAGATTCCCTCGTTGGCCAGGGCGGTGAAGATGCGTCGGTTGACACCGATGACACCCACCATAGACAGACCAGTAACGGTGATCAAAGCCGTTCCGTTGATAGACGAAATACCCTTGATGGGTTTCTGGTCGCCGTCAATTTTGTTCTTGATAATGGTGCCTGGGGCATCAGGATTGAAGGTGTTCTTGACCTTGATAGGTATATTTTTTACACAAACTGGGTAGATGGTAGGAGGGTAGATGACCTTTGCTCCAAAGTTGCAAAGCTCCATGGCCTCGATGTAGCTCAGTTCGTTGATGGTATAAGCTGATTTGATGACACGTGGGTCGGCAGTCATGAATCCGTCGACGTCGGTCCATATCTCGAGCACCTCGGCATCGAGTGCTGCGGCGATGATGGCAGCTGTGTAGTCGCTTCCGCCTCGTCCCAGGTTGGTGGTGCGCTCTGTGTGCTTGTCGCGGCTGATGAAGCCAGGTACGAGCGAAATGCGGGGCAGCTCGTCGAAGGTGTCCTTCACCAGTTGGGTGGTCAGTTCGCTGTCGAGGGTGTGCTTTCCACCGATGCGCTCCGTTTTGATAAACTTGCGCGAGTCGAACCACTTGGCGCCACGTATGAGTGTGGCCACAATTTTCGAGCTGAGCCTTTCTCCGTAGCTCACGATGGCATCCTGTGTCTTCTCGCTGAGGTCGTGGATGAGGTAGACGCCGAAGTAGATGCTCTTCAACTGTTCGAAGAGCGAGTCAACCGAAATGAATAAGTTTTCTCTGTCTTTGGTGTCTGTGATGATTGTGTCGATCATCTTGTGGTGACGGTCTACCATGGCGTCGAACTCTGCTTTCCATTGTTCGTCGCCTTTGAGGGCAAGCTGTGAGGTTTGCAACAACTTGTCTGTGATTCCTCCGAGGGCGCTCACGACTACTACAACACTCTGTTTCTTGGCCTCATTCTCTACGATGCGTTTTAAGCTGAGGATGCTTTTTACGGAACCAACCGATGTTCCGCCGAATTTTAATACTTTCATTGCTTGTTTATTTTGGTAATGTAATGCCACCCCCGAAACGACCGGGGCCGAGACAAAACTTGGTTGCAAAAGTAAACAATTTCTATCAAACTGCCAAGGATTTGCTCAAAAAAGTTACAATTTGTTTTTGAATCCTTGTTTGCGTGCAGTTTTTTATGGGGCCGTGTGTTGAGTTTTGATGGAAGCGAATCAGTTTGGGGTGTTCATGATTTTTCCGATGACGATTCCTGCTATTGCCATACCGAAGGAAGCGGTGATGTGGCAGAGCGAGCCGTTGATCTGCGCCTTCGTCGAACACCATTCGTGCTCCACTAACTGCTGTTCGCCGGGAGCGTCGTAGACGGCAGTCTCTGTGCCTCTCTCGCCGCTGAGCAATTTGGCTTTGGGGCAGAGGCAGCCTCCGGTGCCGCAGGCTTTGTTCACGCCCAGGTTCTGCATCGGCTTCTCCTCGCTGTATACGCATTGGAACTTGCGGCGGGGGAAGGTCTTGTCCTTCTTGAATTTCTTGCGCAAGGCCCGAGCCAAGGGGTCGCCCTCTACCTTCCAGAACTCAGCCTTCCTGATCATGAAGGGGTCGCAGCGCAGGGCTGCACCCATGGAGGAGACGAAGGTGATGTGTCGGGGCAGGGCTGTGGCACGTAGGATGAGGTCGGCCTTGTCCTTGAGCGAGTCGATGGCGTCGATGATGTAGTCGTATTCCTCCATGTGGAACTCGTCGGCAGTCTTGGCCTCGTAGATTTTCTGATAGGCTGTGATGTTGGCGTTGGGGTTGATTTCGAGAAGGCGTTCGCGTAGTGCGTCGACCTTCACCTGTCCGATGGTGCGGCTTGTGGCCATGAGCTGTCGGTTGCAGTTGGTCACGCAGACGCGGTCGCTGTCCACGATGGTGATGTGGCGCACTCCGCTTCGCACGAGTCCCTCGGCGCACCATGATCCTACACCTCCTATTCCGAAGATGAGCACGCGTGCTGCCTGCAGTTTCTCAAGATTGTCTTTTCCCAAGAGCAGTTCTGTGCGTCGTTGCATTCCTTGCTCCATTGTTGTTATTTTGTCTCCCATCTTTTCTTGATAATGTGTAATGTGTTGTGTTTTATGTGTTATTTTGATTTGCAAAGGTACAAAATAATCACTCAATTTTTGCAAATGGGGAAGTTAAAGAAATTAAAGAAGTTGTCTTTTGTGAGGAGTTAGGGGAGTTGTCTTTTGTGAGGAGTTAAAGGAGTTGAGGAGTTAAAGGAGTTAAGACAAATGCCTTGGAGGATAAGGGAGTTAAGAAGTTATCTTTATTCAGGAGTTAAGGAGTTAAGACACAACTCCTATCAGCAGCACGCCCTGGGCTATGAGCTTTTGGGCCTTCAGGGCGTACTTGAACCACATGCAAAACTGCTGTTACCCATTAAACACTAAACTTTAAACTTTAAGCGAAAACTATTAAATTTAGAACGGAAAACATTAAACTTTAAGCGAAAACTTACAAACTGTAAAGTAAAACGACTGTTGAACCTTACAATATGTAAGGAAAAATGGGTAGTGATATGAAAAACTGAAACAAAACGCGAGAAAAACAATCAAAATGTTTTCTTGTGTTTCTTTGTGCTGACAAAATGTTGTAATTTTGCAGTCGAAACGAACAATATGCAAAAGAAAGGCTTGATTTGCATAACAACCGATGAAGGTCCGTTTCGAAAAAGTGACAATCAATAAAAAAGAGTAACAATCAATAGAAGTATTAACACATTATTAATTATTAAAGGATTATGAAGAAGATAGAGGCAATTATCCGCAAGTCCAGATTCGAGGATGTCAAGAAGGCGCTCTTAGCTGCTGACATCGAGTGGTTCTCTTATTATAATGTAAGGGGTGAAGGCAAGATGCGACAGGCACGCATTTACCGTGGTGTGATGTACGACACGAGCAGTATCGAGCGTGTGCTTCTCAACATCGTGGTGCGCGACAAGAACGTGGAGCCTACTATCGCCGCCATCCAGGGAGCAGCTCAGACGGGCGAAGTGGGAGACGGAAGAATCTTCGTCATTCCGGTAATGGATACGGTTAGAATCAGAACCGGAGAGCGAGGCGACATTGCATTGTATAATGCCGAGAAGGAAGAATAGGGATAAAAATGTGTAGGGTGATTTTTCTGAACTTACTAAAGTCCTATTAAAAATTAAACATTTTTAAAAAAATGAGCAGTTTATTATTGACAACACTCGATACGGGTAACACAGCGTGGATGATCATGGCAACCATTTTGGTGCTCTTGATGTCAATCCCAGGTATTGCACTTTTTTATGGCGGTTTGGTTCGCCAGAAGAATATCCTGAGCATTCTGATGCAGACGGTATTCATCGTGGCAGTAGTCAGTTTGATATGGGTGGCCTTCGGATATTCGTGGGCTTTCTCTACCGAATATGCAGAGGCGGGCAATCCTTTGGCCTGCGTCATCGGCGGTTTCGACAAATGTTTCCTTCACGGCATCGGACTGGATGCTCTCATGCCTACAGGCATTCCCGAACTCACCTTCGCGATGTTCCAGTGCATGTTTGCCCTCATTACTCCAGCCCTTATTCTCGGAGCTTTCGCCGAGCGCGTGAAGTTCAGCGGTTATGTGTTCTTCACCATTCTATGGGTCATCTTCGCCTATCTTCCCATGGCCCACTGGGTATGGGGCGGCGGATTCCTGCAGGAGATGGGAGCCATCGACTTTGCGGGCGGAACGGTGGTTCACATCAACGCCGGTGTGGCTGCGCTGGTCATGGCGCTCTGTGTGGGCAAGCGCGACGATTACCGTGCCGGTCATCCTGTCACTCCCCACAACATCACCTTCGTGTTCATGGGAATGTCGTTCCTCTGGTTGGGATGGTTCGGATTCAATGCCGGTAGCGGTCTTGCTGCCGACGGACTGGCAGCCAACGCCTTCCTTGTAACCCACGTCGCTACGGCTGCAGCAGCCACCACCTGGATGCTCATCGACTGGGTGGTCAACAGAAAGCCAACCACGGTGGGCGCCTGTACCGGAGCCGTGGCAGGTCTTGTGGCCATCACTCCAGCGGCAGGCAGTACTGACATTTTCGGAGCTTTCTGTATCGGTATTATCTCCACCATCGTCTGCTTCTTCATGGTGGCAGTAGTGAAGGAGAAGTTCAGATACGACGATGCGCTCGACGCCTTCGGAGTACACGGCATGGGCGGTATTCTGGGATCTGTCCTCACCGGTGTGTTCGCCACTCGTTACGTCACGGGTGCCGACGGCGTTCAGGGCGCACTCTATGGCGACTGGCACCAGCTTTGGATTCAGGTGGTAGCCACCGTGGTGAGCATCCTCTACAGCATCGTGGTGACCTACATCATCTTCAAGGTAGTGGACAAGACTGTCGGCGTGCGTGTGGACAAGCGAGTAGAGGAGGAGGGCCTCGACATCTACGAGCATGGCGAGAGTGCTTACAGCAACTGATTTTTGTAACATCTGAACCCATCGGCGGTTCGATCGTCGGTAGATATATAGAGAGAAGGGGTGCCGTGAGTGGGGCGAGAAATGATCTTGCTCCGTTCACGGCACCCTTTCTCTTTTTCTATCTTTGGCGCATGTTTTCCCCTGTAGAACTCCTGTAACGATATTGTAGCATTCTTTATGGTCTAATTAAAATCGCTGTAACCTTATTGACACATGATAGCCGTACTTTTGCACCCGGAATTTAACAAAGAATATTTTATAGTCATATTTTAAAAAAAGAAAATGGAAAAGAAAATTTCGGGAAAGCATGGCAACAGAGTTGCTGTGATGAAAGAGAGAATGGCAGCTGTGGTTTTGGCTTCAGCATTATTGTTGGGCGGCGGCTTGACAGCAAAGGCTCAAAACACGGCAGTAACAACCTGCTCGCAGAGTGCGGCGACCGCCATTCAGCAGAATCCTAACTGGAAGGCGAATGCTGCAGAATGGCAGAAGTTGAAGGGCGAAATCACACTCTACATGACCAACGACATGGGCCGCAACGGCTATTACGACCAGAAACCCATTGCCGAACTGATGGGCGAGATGGCCGACGTGGTAGGTCCTGAGTGCGTGATTGCAGCGGGCGACATTCATCATTTCAACGGAGTGGCTTCCACCCAGGACCCATTGTGGCTCACCAATTACGAATGGGTTTACTCTCATCCCGAACTGATGCTCGACTGGTTCGCCGTTTGCGGCAACCATGAGTATCGTGGCAACACACAGGCTTTCATGGACTACGGCAAGGTGAGCCGCCGCTGGATGATGAGAGAGAAATATTACACCAAAGTGTTCGACCACAAGGGAACCACCCTTCGCGTGGTGTTCCTCGACACCACTCCTCTCATCGACTCTTACCGCAAGGCCTCTGCCAAATATCCCGATGCCTGCAAGCAGGACGTGGAGGCTCAGCTCGCCTGGCTCGACGAGACCCTGAAGAATGCCAGGGAAGACTGGGTGATTGTAGTGGGCCATCATCCCATCTATGCCTACACCACGAAGAAGGAGAGCGAGCGTCTCGACATGCAGAACCGCCTGTTGCCCGTACTCCATAAATATAATAATGTGGCCATCTACGCCTGCGGACACATCCACAACTTCCAGCACATCCAGAAGAAGGGCGACAACATCGACTACGTGGTCAACTCCTCTTCATCTCTGGCCCGTCCCGTGAAGCCTACCGATGGTACTGTGTTCTGCAGTTCAGCCGACGGTTTCTCGGTCATTTCAGCCGACAAGAAGCAGCTCCGAATGTCGATGATCGACAAGGACGGAAAAGTCATCCACACCATAGAAAAGGTGAAGAAGTAAATTCAAATCGAAAAAATCATTATACAGGAAAATTTTATGAATCTCAAGAAAGTATTATTCTCGGCCCTGATGCTGACAGCCACAGGCGCAGCAGTCGCCGTGACAGAACCCGAAAGCAATGTCCTGATGGGCGGAGTCATCAGCGGACGTGTTGTCGACGCAGAGCATCAGGCTTTGCCAGGAGCAACCATCATGGTGGAAGATTTGCATACAGGAGTAACAAGCGATGTGAACGGTTTCTACACCCTGCCCAACATGAAGCCCGGAACCTACAAGGTGAAGGTGTCCTACGTGGGCTATTCGCCCAAGACCTACGTCATCAAGCTGGTGGGCAAGAACGTGGAGCGAAACATCGTCCTGAGCGAGGGCAACGAGCTCAAGGAAGTGGTGGTGAACGGAGCCTTCTACGGTCAGCGCAAGGCCCTGCAGATGCAGAAGGAGAACATGGGTGTGACCAATGTGGTGAGCGCCGACCAGGTGGGCAAGTTCCCCGACTCTAACATCGGCGACGCCCTGAAACGCATCAACGGCATCAACGTGCAGTACGACCAGGGTGAGGCCAGGTTCGGACAGGTGAGAGGCACTTCTGCCGACCTTACCTCGGTGACTGTCAACGGCAACAGAATGCCTTCGGCAGAGGGCGACACCCGCAACGTGCAGCTCGACCTGATTCCTGCCGACCTGATTCAGACCATCGAGGTGAACAAGGTGGTGACCTCCGACATGGACGGCGACGCCATCGGAGGCGAAATCAACCTCGTGACCAAAAACACCCCCAGCCACCAGGTGCTCAACTTCAACGTCGGTTCAGGCTACACATGGATCAGCGGCAAACCACAATGGGACCTGGCAGCAACATGGGGCAACCGATTCTTCCAGAACCGACTGGGCATCATGGCCTCTGCCTCTTATCAGTATGCTCCCGGAGGTTCCGACAATACCGAGTTCGAATACGAGGAGAACGACGACAAGGAGATAGAGCTGAAGGAGGCTCAGGTGCGCCAGTACTACGTCACCCGTGAGCGTCAGAGCTACTCCCTGGCTTTAGACTATAAGTTCAACCCCCTGCACAAGATTTCGTTCAAGGGCATTTACAATCGTCGCAGCGATTGGGAGAACCGTTACCGCATCAGCTATAAGAAGCTGAACAGCAAGGCTTCCAAGCAGAGCGTCGTGTTCCAGACCAAGGCGGGCTCGTCTGACCAGAAGAACGCCCGACTGGAGTTGCAGCAGACCATGGACTACACCCTCGACGGAGAGCACCAGCTGGGCAACCTGAAGATGGACTGGGCTGCCAGCTACTCGCGAGCCACCGAGGAGCGACCCAACGAGCGCTATGCTTCCTATAAATATAAATATGGTAAGAGTGAAACCGAGTACATCGACTTCGGCGACGGCTTCCAGGACGTGGGCGACAAGCAGCCTTACTACGCCAAATCGCTCCCTTCACTCGACGACAGCCACTGGGTGCTCGACGAGCTCAACAACTCCAACCAGGACATCGTGGAGAACGAGTGGAAGGGACGACTCAACTTCACCCTGCCGCTCTGCAAGGGTCTCTACGGCAACACCCTGAAGTTTGGTGCCAAGTACACCAGCAAGGACAAGAAGCGCACCACCTCATTCTTCGACTACGACCCCGAGGAGGTGCTGGGCGACGACTGGCGCAGCAACACCTCGCTGCAGATTCGCGATGGCTTCATGCCTGGCAGCCAGTATCCTGCCAACTCGCCATTCATCTCGATCAGCACGTTGGGCAAAATCGACTTCAGCCAGTATGAGGGAACAGAGAACTACGAGGAGGAAGCCGGCAACTATAAGATCCGCGAGCAGATAACAGCCGGTTACCTGCGCTTCGACCAGAAGATAGGCAAGAAACTCTCAGCCACCCTGGGTCTGCGCGTGGAGCGTACCGACCTGAAGACCAGCGGCTACAATGTGGACATTCCCGAGGACGGCGACCCAACCATGAAGCCTACAGGCGACATCAAGAGTCACTATACAGACCTCCTGCCAAGCCTCTTGCTGAAGTACAAATACTCGGACGACGGAAGCCTCAGAGCCTCCATCACCAAGACCATCTCGCGTCCTAAGTATTCGGCACTTATCGCCAACAAGACCTTCAATATTGCCGACGAGGAGGCTACCATCGGCGATCCTAACACCAAGCCGGCAAGAGCGCTCAACATCGACCTCTCTGCCGACCACTACTTCAAGAGTGTGGGACTGGTGAGCCTGGGACTCTTCTATAAGGACATCAAGAACGTGAACGTGGAGTGGGCTTCCAACAAATACTTGGGCAGCGACCTCGGACTCTCGGGCGACAATGCCGACAAGCAGTTTGCGGTGACTCAGAACATCAACGCCTACGACGCCCGTGTGTATGGTGTGGAAGTGGCTTATCAGCGCGACTTCGGTTTCATCACACCAGCCCTGAAATGTCTCGGTTTCTACGGCAACTACACCTACACTCACAGCACCACGCGCAACTTCAACGAGCGCCTCGGCATCGAGGACGGCGACGACGTGAAGGTGGCAGGCTCGCCTGAGCATACTGCCAATGCCTCGCTCTTCTTCGAGAAGTGTGGACTGAGCCTCCGTCTGTCTTACAACTTCGCTTCTTCGTTCATCGACCAGATGAGCACCAGCCGTACTCTCGACCGCTACTACGACAACGTGAACTATCTCGACCTCAACGCCAGCTACACCTGGGGAAAGAAGCAGAAGTTTACAGTCTACGCCAACGCCAACAACCTGCTCAACCAGCCTTTGCGCTACTATCAGGGTGAGAAGAACCGCACCATGCAAGTGGAGTACTACGGAGTGAAGATCAACGCAGGTATTAAGGTCAACCTGTAAGGGACACAATCAGCACGCCCTGAAGGAGCAGCAGCAGGACTTGCCGACCTCGTGGCCTGCATCCTTCCAGGCGTCGCCTTGGTGTGGAGATGGATAAAAAGCCATTCGAAACTTCAATAAATTTTTTGCTGGTTGCAGGAAAAAATGTAACTTTGCAGTCGTAACATTTTCAAAAGACTCAAAGCTGCATTTATGAAAAGTCCCCAAACCATCGTCGCCCTTACGGCTGCAACCCTGTTGCTGGTTGTGCTCTTCGTGCTCAACCTCGCCATGGGAAGCGTCAGCATTCCCCTGGCCGACGTATGGGCAGTTCTTACAGGAAACGTTACGGGAGAAGCGTCCGACACCTGGCGCTTCATCATCATAGAGTCGCGACTGCCTCAGGCCATTATGGCGCTGATGGGAGGAGCGGCTCTTGCTGTCAGCGGACTCCTGTTGCAAACCACTTTCCGCAATCCTTTGGCGGGTCCCGATGTGTTTGGCATCAACAGCGGAGCAGCCCTTGCGGTGGCAGTCGTCATGCTGGGCATGGGTGGCAGTCTGTCGGCAGGCTCGCTCTCCCTGGCGGGTTATGCGGCGGTACTGTTTTCGGCTTTGGTGGGCGCCTTGGCGGTGACGGCGCTCATCTCGGCCCTTTCGGCTGTAGTGCGCAGCAGCACCATGCTGCTCATCATCGGTTTGATGATCGGTTATCTGGCCAACAGCGCCATCACGCTGCTCAACTTCTTTGCCACGAGCGAGGGCGTGAAGTCTTACACCGTTTGGGGAATGGGCAGTTTCGGCAACGTCTCGCTCGCCAGCATCCCTGTGGCAGCCGTGGTGATCGGTCTTTTCCTCCTGGCGGCTTTGGCGCTTGTCAAGCCTCTCAATGCTTTTCTCTTGGGCGAGCTGTATGCAGAGAACCTGGGTTACGACACCCGCAAGCTCCGTCTTCTGCTGCTCCTTGTCACAGGCGTTCTCACCGCCACGGTCACCGCCTTCTGTGGACCCATCGCCTTCATCGGTTTGGCCACGCCCCACATCGCGCGTCTCTTCGTCACGACCGAGAATCATCGTGTTCTCTTGCCCTCCACGATGCTCTTGGGTTCGGTCATCGCCCTGCTGTGCAACTGGCTTTGCGCCCTTCCCACCCAGAACGGCATGATTCCCCTCGGAGCAGTCACCCCACTTCTTGGTGCCCCCGTCATCATCTTCGTGCTGCTGAAAAGGAGGTAGTTTAACATTATCTTCTTGTTTTGCCAAATACATCAGAATGTGTACCTGTTGTCAGCATTAACAGAGTCAATTCGTCATCGTTCTGTTCCCAAATCAACAGCCAGTTAGGTCTTATATGTGCCTCCCATTCACCTTCATGGTTGCCATGAAGAATATGTGGTTTATATTCTGATGGCAGGTTTCCGTTTTCAACCAATAGAGCTATAGCTTTTTTAAGTTCTGTTATGGGATAGCCTCGTTTTTGACAAAGCTTTAGTGCCTTGTCAAATCTTTTGGTCGTTCCAAGTTTATACATTATTCACCTAAAATAGAGTTAAACATTTCGTCGACGGAATTCCAGTGGGTAACTCTGCCTTTTGCCTTGTCCTCTTCGGCTAATTCCAGTCCTGTCTTCTTTGGCTTCAAAACAGAAATAGAACTAACACCATTCAACATTTTAATGGCGTTTTTCAACTTTGTCAACATAGTAGGGTCGGAAACTGTTACTAAAAGCTGAGGATTATTTATAACTGAAGTATCCATATTTAATCCTTATTTTAAAATTTATTGATTTTCATCAGCAAAATTACGTTTTAATTCTGAAACTACCAAGCAAAAATATAGAAAAATGATAGATTGTCATCAAGAATCCTATTAAATTCTCACGCCCTGAACCCAAAGTTACCGGCGCATAGCGGAATTGAAAATCGCTGGCCGAAGGGTAAAGCAAAGGTAAGGTGCAGAAGCTCCTATCTGTCAGGTTAGCATCTTCTATAAGCAGCACACTTGTGGAAGTTGAGTTCTTTACAGGTTCAGCTTGAATCTGTCTTTAAACATCGTCACTTCTCTTGCTGGTATTTGAAGCAGAACAGCTAAATTCTCCCATCCAGCCACAGCCGCCTGAACCTGGCGAATGATGTTTTCTGCCACTTCTTTCTTTATCATATAGCTCTCGCATGATTCCAGCAAAGTACGAATATCAGCCTTGTTGGAAGATTCATTGATCAGGAGGCTTTGATATTCGTTCAGAGTAGGATTCATATCATAGGCAGGCGACAGAGTCCATCCTCTTGGAGTAAGCAGGAAACCATGATTTCTGAAATGGTCATCCGAATTACCAATACAAATATTGAAGGCAACCCTACGGTAAAGTTCCTGAAGATTTTTCTCTACGTCGCAGCAACTTTGTAGTATGAAATCAACAATATTAAGATAACCATAACCACCCTGCGCATTATCTCCATCCCTCAATCCTATCAGTGACATGGATGATGCAAAATGGATTCGCTTTCCCTCATCAGTTCTGTCAAAACGTTTGGAAAGAAGTGTGTGATATTTTCCCAAACCGCCCAGCACCTTGGTTTGAGCTGCATAGATGCCAGCTTTGCGGGCAAGAAGATGAGAAAAATGTTCCCAAAGACCTGTATCATAGTCATCCTTTCTTGACGGAAACTTAGCTATGCATAGATTTCCACTATCATCCAAAACTCCAGCCTTGGGTCTTGCACCGCCCAAAGAAGTACCAGGCTGGATAAGCTGAGCTATCCATTTCTTCTCGGGCAACACGTCATTTTCTTCTGATTTCTCAACTTCCTGACTGGCAAGAACAAGTTGTCTAAGTTCAGTTAGCGGTGGAATCTTGAGGGAAGGCGAAACATTGATAAAATCTCCATCCAGCTCTCTTTTCAATCTGAATCCGCCCATTCTGGAGAAGTCATCGATGCCCATGAGATAGTCGAACGAAGAAAGATTTCTTACAGCCCTCTTTTCTTCTGATGCCTGTATTTGTTCTCTTCTTTTGAGCAAGGTGCGCCCCCACCGGTCGGGCAACGCATCTGAAAAACAGCCGAAAATATCATTCCTAGGCTGAGTGTATTGCAAGCCTGGATAGTTGTTGATGTCCTCAGAAAGTTTGATTCCAGCATGAAACTTAAGCCAATTATCATCAAACCTGAAAGCATAACTTTCCGAGCCGCGCAGTTTCTCATAGCACAACTCACCTACCAGCTCCGGTTTGTCGAGCCAGTCAAAATCTGCGAAAACCAATAGTCGTTCCATTTCTATTTCTTTTTAGAGGCTCTTTGACGGTTCTTCAGTCCCATATCCTGCAATGCCCTTCCGAGTTTATCATCCTTTGCCAGGAGCAAGATGTCGTCATCCAGCTGAAGTGCATAGAGCACACGAAGATAGATTCCGATGGAAACCGTGGGGCATCCCTTCTCCACTTTGCAAAGCGTTACTTCCGAGCAAGTGGCCCTTTCTGCAACTTGTGCCATGCTCAGGTCGCGGCGCAATCGGGCAAGCTTGATTTGCTCTCCTACGATTTCCATTTTCTGAAGCAACTTCCTGGGAAGTTTGTTTGCCATTGTGTCCTTTGCCATAATCTTAACCATTAATATAATGTGCAAATATACGCAAAACACTTCATTATAATATGGGTTATCTTGAAATATTATAGATAATTAACTCAACTTTCGCAAAAGGGGAATTTCACTCCTCCCACTTTGTCCAGTATGCAAAGCACTCGTCATGCGAATCATCAAGGAGCTCGGACAGGCGGATGTCGGGGAAGGCGATTTGCAGGCAAATCTGTTTTGTGGCAGGGACGGAAAATACAAAAAATAAGTTAAAGAAAGTAATAAAGACGATAATTTGAAAAAGAAATATTACTTTTGCGAGAAGTATTTTACAACAAAAGGCTGCTGTGGGATTCACTACGAAGCAGTGGCGACAATAAACATAAAGGTATGAAAACTAATAAATCATTAACCATCTGTCAGTTATTCGGGGGGGGGTAATTTTGAGTCATCAAGATTAACCCGAACCATTCATGCATATTTTTCGCACGCCAAAGGGCGACTGTCATCCTTCATCACAGCGGTGGCAGTCGTCCTTTTTGTGTTCTCAGTACCCGTCCTCACTTCCTGCTCTTCCGACACGGACGACGGCACCGAGGCCGTAGACTACCAGTCGCTGCTCAGCGCCCAGGAATGGGAGGTGACCGAGGCTTGTCAGAGCTTCGGCGGTTTTTGGATTGACATGCGGGAATCGGACACCTTCGCCCAGTTTGCCGACGGCAACATCATCTTCACTCAGGGCGAGACCGTCAACTATTTCGACAATACGGGCAAGGTGACGAAGACGGAGTACGAGATTATTCCCTTGGGACAAATCGCCTACACCCTCGAGGGCGATGAAATCAAAATCGGCAACACCATTTTTAAGATAACCCGCACAACCGACTCCCTCATCCTTCAGAGCGAGGGCTGGCGACTTGTGCTCAAAACTAAATAAGGCACTATGGCAAAGAAACAAGATACAATCAGCATAGGTTTTGAAGAGAAAATATGGAAGGCTGCCGATATTCTGAGAGGCAACCTCAGCGCTTCGCAATACGAGGGCGTGGTGCTCGGACTCATCTTTCTGAAATACATCAGCGACCGCTTTGACCAGAAGTTCCAGGAGCTGCAGGGCGACGAATACGCCGACCCGGAAGATAAGGACGAATACACTGCCGAGAACATTTTCTTCGTGCCTGCTGAAGCCCGATGGAGCAAGATTAGCGCTGCTGCACATACACCCGAAATAGGCATTGTGATAGATGAAGCGCTAACCGCCATAGAGCGTGAAAACGAAAGATTGAAGGGTATTCTGCCTAAGAATTTCGCCCGTCCTGAGCTGGACAAGCGCCGTCTGGGCGATGTGGTAGATCTCTTTACGAACATAGAAATGCACGATGCTGGCGAGGAGAAAGACCTCTTAGGCAGAACCTACGAATACTGTCTGCAGCAGTTTGCCAGCCTGGAGGGCAAGAATGGTGGCGAGTTCTATACGCCTTCCTGCATTGTCCGCACGCTGGTAGAGATTCTGGAGCCTTACGAGGGCAGAGTCTATGACCCTTGCTGCGGTTCGGGCGGTATGTTTGTGCAGAGCGCCAAGTTTATCGAGCGCCACAAGGGAAACCTGCGTAAAATCAGTATCTATGGTCAGGAGGCCAACCCAGATACTTGGAAGATGGCGCACATGAACCTTGCCATCCGTGGCTTGGATGCGAACTTAGGAAAAGTCTTTGCCGACACATTCTATGATGACCAGCACCCTACGCTGAAGGCAGATTACATTCTTGCCAATCCTCCTTTCAATCTCAGCGACTGGGGACAGAGTGCGCTTCAGGAAGACGTGCGCTGGCAGTATGGTTTGCCACCAGCTGGCAACGCCAACTTTGCGTGGATGCAGCACATGATTCACCATCTGGCACCTAACGGAAAGATAGGTTTGGTGCTGGCGAATGGTGCGCTTTCGAGTCAGAGTGGCGGCGAGGGACAGATTCGCCAAGCCATCATCGAAGCCGACCTGGTAGAGGGAATCGTAGCATTGCCTTCGCAGCTGTTCTACAGTACGGGTATTCCTGTAAGTCTTTGGTTCATCAGCCGCAACAAGGCGCAGAAAGGCAAGACCGTGTTTATCGATGCCCGCAACATGGGCACGATGGTTACTCGCAAGCTTCGTGAGCTGATGCCTGATACGGATATCAAGAAGATTACCGACACCTTCCATGCTTTCCAGCAGGGAACCTTGGAGGATGAAAAGGGTTTCTGTGCCGTGTGCACCACCGAGCAGATTGCTGCTCAGGACTTCATTCTGACACCTGGAAGATACGTAGGAATAGCCGAAGACGAAGGCGACGGAGTGCCATTTGAGGAGAAAATGAAAACTCTCTCAGGTGAGTTGAAACAGCTGTTTGAGGAAAGCAAGAAGCAGGAAGAGGAAATCAGATTGCAGTTGAAGAAAATTGGATGGGAGGTATAAAGTATGGAATTTTTAAATGAATATTCAGGGCTTTTCTCTTTGTTGGCTGTAGTGGTGTCTGTGGTTGCAATAGTTGTTTCTGTTGTGATTTTCAATAAACAGAAGAAAGAGCAAGCGAAATACTACTTCATGCAAAAGAATGACCAAGAACATTTCTATAACTTACAAAAAAAAGACCAAGAACATTTCTATCAAAAGCAACAAAACGACCATCTTCAAGACTTGGGGGATGAGTATGAGGCTATAGAAAGCACCTCTATGTTTCCGATGAGCATTGCAGATAGGGAGTTCTATGGTAGAAAGAGATTTTTGGAAAAGAAATTAAGGAGGAAATAGTATGGAGTGGAAAGAAGTAAGACTGGGGGAGGTCGCTGATGTTCAAACTGGTCCATTTGGAAGCCAACTACATAAGGAAAATTATGTAAATAAGGGAACACCAATTGTTACAGTAGAACATTTAGGAAACAAATGGTTTACATCACAAAACCTCCCAATGGTTTCAGATGAAGACAAATTGCGACTCGCCAAATATTGCTCCCAAGAAGGAGATGTGATTTTCAGTAGGGTTGGTTCTGTTGACCGTTGCTCTTTTGTATCTAAAGAATATAGTGGATGGCTTTTTTCTGGTCGTTGTCTAAGAGTGAGACCACGCTCCGGAATAAATCCTGAGTATTTATATTATTTTCTTACTATTGAAGGAACAAAGCAATACATTAGGAACATTGCAGTTGGTGCAACGATGCCTTCTATCAATACAAAACTATTGAATGAAGTTCCCATAACAATTCCTTCGCTTGCCGACCAGCGCCGCATTGCTTCCATCCTTTCTTCTCTCGACCGCAAGATAGAGTTGAATAACAAGATCAATGCTGATTTGGAGGAGATGGCGCAGGCTATTTTCAAGAATTGGTTCATTGACTTTGAGCCTTTCAAGGATGGTAAGTTCGTGGATAGTGAATTGGGAATGATTCCGGAAGGATGGAAAGTAGTGAAAATGGGAGATTTTTTCCCTGTAAAAACTGGAAAAAAAGATGCAAATACAGCGTCTGTAAATGGGAAATATCCATTTTTCAGTTGCTCGCAAAATGCTCTATGCACGGATTCATATTCTTTTGATTGTGATGCAATTTTAGTCGCTGGTAATGGTGATTTTAACGTAAAATGGTATAGTGGTAAGTTTGATGCGTATCAAAGAACGTATGTACTGATACCCTATAACAAAAAGCTTTTGGCTTTGTTGTATTACGTGGTAAAAAGGAATCTCTTGACTATTACTTCTAAAGCTAGAGGTAGTGTTATTAGATTTATAACAAAGGGTAATTTGACGGACTTTGAATTTGCAATACCAAGAGATTTAGAAAATAATGAAATAGTAGATGTGTTCGAATCAATCAATGAGAAAATTTTTGCAAACAACAAGGAGAACTCCCGCCTCTCCCTTCTCCGTGACACCCTTCTCCCTCGCTTAATGTCAGGCGAGTTGGAAGTCCCGGACTAAGAAGAGCAACGAAAGAAAATAACGAGACGAAAATATAAACTAAAGTTTCGCAAGTGGTTCAGGTACGGGCTGAAGGCCCAAAAGCTCTTAGCCCAGGGCGTGTGGGGCTTACTTACGACACTTGTATATAAAAAATATCATTATGGCAGACGACAAGAAATTCACCGAAGACGCATACGAGCAAACGCTCATTGCCCTGTTCCGCGACGAACTCGGCTATGCGTACGAATGTGGCTACGAGGTGGAGCGCGACTATAAGGAGCCTTTCTATCGTGCCGATTTGGTCGCCTCGATGCGACGGCTTAATCCAGAACTGCCAGCCGATGCAATGGATGAAGGAATCAAGCAAATCACCAACATCAGCATCGGTACTTTAGAACAGAATAACGAGCAGTTTACCCTCTGGATGCAAAACGGTCTGGAGGTGGGATTCCTGCAGAATGGCGAAGAACGAACAGCCCTGATGAGGCTCATCGACTTCGACCACCCCGAAAGGAATCTCTTCAAGGTGGTGAACCAGTGGCGAGTGGAAGAGTATAAGAACAAGCGCTGCGATATGGTGGTGATGGTCAACGGATTGCCCCTCGTGGTGGTGGAGCTGAAAAGCGCCGTTTCTGAAGACGCATCCATCGACGACGCCTACAAGCAGATCAAGAACTATCAGCAGAGCATCCCGAGCCTCTTCAGCTACAACGCCTTCAACGTAATCAGCGACATGAGCGAGACCCGTGCCGGAACCATTACCGCCAAGCAAGACCGCTACATGGAATGGAAGACCGTGGACGGCTCATACGAGACGACCCTCGTGGCCGACTATCGCACCTTCTTCCTCGGCATGTTCCAGCAGCAGCGACTGCTCGACATCCTGCAGAACTTCATCTGCTTCGACAAGAACCAGGGCAAATACGCCAAGATTCTTACCGCCTACCACCAGTACTACGCCGTGGGCAAAGCCCTGCAGCGCACCCGTACGGCAGTGGAAGGCAACGGCAAGATAGGTGTGTTCTGGCACACGCAGGGTTCGGGCAAGAGCCTCTCCATGGTGTTCTACGCCCACCAGTTGGTGCAGCACCTGCCCGAAGTAACCATCGTGGTGGTGACCGACCGCAAGGACCTCGACAACCAGCTCTTCGGTCAGTTCTGCCGCTGCCAGGACTTCCTTCGTCAGGAACCACAGAACGCCCAAAGCCGTGAAGACCTGGGCAATCTGCTCCGTAACCGAAAGAGTGGGGGAATCATCTTCACCACCATTCAGAAGTTTGAAGAAGGCGACTCGGCACTCTCCACCCGCCGCAACATCATCGTGATGACCGACGAGGCCCACCGCTCGCAATACGGCGATGAGCACTGGGACATGAAGAGCCTGACGATGAAGAAGGGCTTCAGCCAGAAGATGCGCGAAGCCTTGCCAGGCGCCTCGTTTATCGGCTTCACGGGCACGCCTATCAGCGACCGCGACAGAGACACGGAGGAGGTGTTCGGCAACTACATCGACATCTACGACATGAGTCAGGCGGTGGACGACGGCGCCACCCGCCCCGTCTACTACGAGAGCCGCGTGGTGAACCTCAACCTCGACCCCGAAACCATCCAGCTCTTGGACGATGAGTTCGACCGCCTCGCCGACGAGGGAGCCACCGAGGAACAGATCATGAAGGCGAAGCAGGAGCACAGCCGGCTGGAAGTGCTCCTTGGCGAAGATGAAACCATCGACGCCTTGGTGAAGGACATCATCAAGCACTACGAGGAGAACCGGGCGCAGGAACTCACCGGCAAGGCCATGATCGTGGCGCTGACCCGAGGCATCGCCATCAAGATCTACCGCAGGATGCTGGAGCTTCGCCCTGGGTGGACGGAGAAGGTGAAGGTGGTGATGAGCAGCTCGAATCAGGACCCCGCAGACTGGCAGCCGATTATCGGCAACGAAGCCTACAAGAAAGAACTGGCACGCAAGTTCAAGGACAACGACGACCCCATGAAGATAGCCATCGTGCGCGACATGTGGCTTACGGGCTTCGACGTTCCCTCGCTCGCCACCATGTACGTATATAAGCCCATGAGGGGCCACAACCTGATGCAGGCCATCGCCCGAGTGAACCGAGTGTTCCCCGGCAAGGAAGGCGGACTGATTGTCGACTACGTGGGCATTGCGCAGGCGCTGAAGAGCGCCATGCAGCAGTACACCAACCGCGACCGCCGTCGCTTCGGCGACCCCGACATCGCCAAGACCGCCTTGCTGAAATGGAAGGAAGAGATGGAAATCTGCCGCGACCAGCTGCACGGCTACGACTACAGCCGATTCTTCAGCGACGACAACACGCAGCGGGCGCTCGCCATTACGGGCGGTGCCAACTTCCTCTTGGAGCCATCCAAGCAGCAGCTTAAGAAGAATTTCACAGAGCACAGCAATCTGCTTCACAACGCCACCACCCTGTGCCGCTCGCTCCTGGACGAGCAGCAGAAAGCGGAGGTGTGCTACATGGATGCGCTGCGCGTGATGATGCTCAAACTCTCGCAGCAGGGCAAGATAAGCCGCCACGAAATCAACCAGCGCATTGGCGACCTGATACGTCAGAGCGTGAAGAGCGACGGCGTGATCAACCTCTTCGGCGACAAAAAAGTGGAGTTCTCGCTCTTCGACGAGGCGTTTCTGAAGGAAATCAAGAACATGAAGGAGCGCAACATCGCCATAGAACTGCTCAAGAAACTGATGCATGAGAAGATAAAACAGCAGAAGAAGACCAACATCATACAGAGCGACCTCTTCTCGGAGATGTTGCAACTGTGCCTCTCCAACTATATGAAGGGACTGCTCACCAACGAGGAGGTGATAGAGGAGCTGCTGAAGATGGCGCAGCAGATGAAGCAGGCGGAGGCAGAGGCTGGCGACCTGGGGCTTACGCCCGAGGAGAAGGCTTTCTACGATGCGCTCTCCACCCCCGAGGGCGTGCGCCAGGCCTACAGCGACGAAGAGTTTGTGGCGCTGACCCGTGAGCTGACCGACGTGCTGCACCGCAACCGCACCATCGACTGGAACCGCAAGGATTCGGCCCGTGCGAGGATGAGGGTGATGGTGAAGCGACTGCTCAAAAAGTATAAGTATCCGCCCGAGGGCGCAAAGAAGGCGCTGGAGACCGTGATGCGCCAATGCGACCACTGGGCGGATGACGAAGAAAACATCGTTTAACCCTTTAACACAACACATTAAGAAACAGACAGACCAGAAAACAACCATAAAGAAAAATGACGCTGACGAACTGACACTTCTACAGTATTCGGAACCTGCAAATTCGGAAATAATCGGTAAGAAGACGGTGACAGCAAGGCGTCCACTCCATCTACGGCGTGGGCAATACTTGTTTGTACCTTACCGAAGGTTCTTGCAGGTACCCGAATACTGGTGCAGCAAGCTGCCCATGCCGGTTATCAACACCTAACCAACCAACACCTAACTACGATAACCAATGGGTCAAGAAATCATAGATCATATCGACAACCTAACTAAAAAGGTAGACTGTTTCTCCGCCTGTTTCGGATTCCTCGTGACGGAAGAATCGGAGACCAACCAGGAAGACATCCTCAGCGCATGGAAGAAGATACTGCGCAAACTGCTGAACGAAATACACTCGCTGCTCCTTATCCTCAGGGAAGAGACAGCCTGGTCGTTGCTCGACGACAACAAGCGAGCCTTTGAGAAAATCAAGAACACCGAAGAAGCCAAGTTCAACGCCTACAAGGAATACGAAGAAGAAGAGGAGGTGCGCAAGACCATCAGCGACATCGTCATGCTGCTGGGTGAAGGGGCGAAAGGGTTCCGGAAGTCGTTCATCAAGCCTGGCTACTACCAACAGCTCTATGAGCAGCTGATGGGAAAATATGAGGCAGAGAACAAGGAGCACCTCGAAACACTCTACCAGCAAGACTGCGAAGACTTAGTGCTGGATTTTCCTGACGAAGACCAACGAAAACAATTCATGGTAAAGAAGTGCAAAGAAGAGCTTTTTCTCACTGTGTACGGGAAAATATACCATGATAAGGAAAGAAAAATAGATGTCACCATGAGTCATATTATAGACCAGGAGGAACATGACGATGAAAATATCCTCACCTTCTTCAATAAAATGCTGGCTCTCAAGATAGCCAAGCAGCACTGCGAAATAAAGAATGAGCCTGCCGTGAAGAACATCGTATTCAAGGAAAACGTTGACGTGGACAAGGTGATGAGAAAAATAGACGACCTGTTGAAGAAGAAAGTCATTACCGCACAGAGGCACTGGTTCATCGTGTACAAGGTCTTCAAAGAGAAAAAATGGCTGAAAAAGGAAACCAACAGGGCCTTTATAGAGCAGATGAACAGCCTTTTCGCACCCAATCTGAGGTGCAGTAGCGAGGATTTCAAGAAAATTGACCGATATTTTAAGGATAAAAACTACGAGGAATGGTCGCTCGAAGACGCACAGGCACCCTCGTGCTGCGAAAGATACCGTGTTATTGCCAGCATGATGGACCAAGAATTTACCGAATCGAAATACGCCAAGCCCGGCAAGATGATCAACACAAGAATCGTAAGACTGGACTGACATCCCCCAGGAATATCCACCGAAAACACTAAGTTTGTCCCCCACATCCACCAAACGGAGCTGTGAGGGATTTTTTATGCCTCCAAGTTTGGAAATCCAAGTAATTTTGCCCTCAGCTTCGGCAAGGTTGGGCTGCTAACTAATGAGCCTTAAAGGAAGGTGAGGCCTTGCATTCGTACGTTATGAACATCTTTATTTCATTCCGCATCTGGAAATTTTCTGTCAACGTGAGTTTCAATGCTTCTTGCAGCAAGAGCAACAGAGAAAAGTAATCAAAAATTCATTAATCTGAGTTGAGAAAAGCAGCGTAAGAATGGTTCCCGAGGGGTAAAGGTGCGCACAAAATCCAATACTTACACGACTCTTCTTCGCTCGCAAAATCAATCAAGATTATGGAAAAAATCAAAAATCAAAAGGGCAATCATCATTGCTTCAACAGTCACAACACAAATGACGAAAACCGTTATTTCTTCGGAGAGCCTGACCACTGGCAGATAGAGGGAGTGGCCCACTACGACGGAACCGACAAGTTCCTCTTCACGCCCTCGGAACCCGTAGCGCTACCGCTGACCCGCTTCCGGGCAATGGGACTGGCTCAGCAGCATTTCGACGGCACCTTCGACTTCATACGTCGGCCAAGGCTCAGGGCGCAGTCGCAACTCATCCGAAAGCTCGCCCATGGCAGACTCTCCAAGACCAAGGACGGAGCCATACAGCTCACCCTGAAGGTGTTTGAGGACGAGGGGGTGAACATCAGCCAAACCATCGGTGAGGAAGCCAGCATCGCTCAGACGGCGCTCGTGGAATGGCAGCTGAAGAGATAGTCAGGCCTCGGAGAGAAAAGGGACACGGGGGCTGAAAAAATGTTTCAGTTTCAGTTGTTTCAGTTATTTTTAAGAGGGGTTCAACTTCTGTTTTT
>OGFF01000579.1_pt1 | contig 49696 bp, 52 predicted proteins | sample 1570751 | NCBI WGS metagenome assembly OGFF01 (sample SAMEA2581951, study PRJEB24529) | metagenome | biome: Human gut stool | place: China | collected 2011 | reverse complement strand
CCAATCTCCAAGAACTGCCGGTGATGCTGACGAACCTGATCGTGCGTAGCCTCCCACACTAAATGAAAAGGAAAACCTACGAATGATATCTTTTGAAGACTATTTGTGCAACCGAAATGATGCGATTGACAACGCTGCGTATCAGTTAATCTGCGCCATGACCGCGCAAGATCACAACGAGCCGAAAGAAGATGATCCTGCCGTTCCGGATTGGAACATGGAAATCATCGGCGAATTGGTCGATGCAGCGGAGGAGATCATTCAAGAAAAGGCTGGACACACCTGTCACCCATTCTACAGCGACAGTATTCCTTGTTATCAGACTGGAGATTGCAAAAATCAGTATTGCGCTTTCTTACAGACTGGCCCAAAGGAGGGAGACATGTGAAGAAACCAGTGGATTTCGACTGGTATTGCAAGGCCAAGAAAGACGTGATCAATAATGCCGCCTACGAACTCATCGTAGCCCTAACGGCCAAATCGGCGCCGCCGAGGAAGTTCGAGTTATCCATTCCTCAACGGGACGATGAGATGATTGCCAATGTTGTAGAGGGCGCTATCAACGCGGTAGAAGCTCAGATCGGCTATTACTGCCATCCATTCTATCAGGAAGCAGACAAGCTCCCGTGCTACCTTGGTGACCTCTGTGATAACCCTCATTGCATCTTCAAAAGCAATCCTGACTACCGGAAGGCGCCGCCTTCTGTGATGGATATGTCCGAAGAGGAAGGGGGTGAAGACAATGGCTGAAGGCAAACAGTATTTCACGGTAAAAGATGTATTTGACGCAACTGTCAAGTTGGCGAAAGCTGATCCTTATTTCGAGCAGTACAACAAGATTTGCGTACTCGACTACGACCTCATTCTCAGAGATTGTGAGGACGGCACACTCTACCGCGCCGAATTCGGCGTATTGGGTGATGTGTCCTATGGTGAAAGCGAAGGGATCTACGGTGACATCTACCTGTATGGTAGCTGGAGCAAAGATCAGAATGATTTCCGCCGCAATCGTGCACGCGTCTATGTACTCAAAACGCTCAACTGCGATAAGGAGTCGTATCTGGCGATCGGCATGCTGGTCAATCTCATCTGCTACTACGCAAACGAGTTTATCTCAAAGCACATGGATCATTTTGATTAAGGAGGAGCTGCATCATGCATAGCAGGATCATCGAGCTCAGCAAAGAGCCCGTTTTGAAGCAAGAGCGTATTTCTGAGGCTTCCATCCCTGAATGGTTTTGCAACACGATCGCTGACTACACAGACGCCAATACAGATCGAGATCACGATATCAAGTGGTTCCTGAGTCGTGTTGGAAATTATGTGGATGTCGCCGAGGATGGACAGAGCTTCACATTCAGGCCGAAGGCCAAGCAGATGCACTTTGAAAGAAGTTACCACACATTCCTCGATAAGGTATGTGAGCTGACTGGCATCTCTCTGGGCGCTTTTGTTGGAGAGACAAAGTACGATATCGGCATGGCCATGTATAAGCTGAATGATTGCTTCAACGATAAGTTCAGCTTTTATATCTACTTCCAAGACGAACTGAAGACACTGGATGATTGGATTCGCGAGACTGATCTCAGCGGGTCCTTTTATTTTGGTGGGACACTCGACTATCACTTTTGAGAAGAGGAGCAGCGCATTATGGGAACCTATACCGATTTTACAGGTGCCATCCGCATTACCCCTTGCCTGAAAGAACCGTTGGCGGGAAGATTTCGTCAGTTTCTCGGCATCCGGCATATGAAGCGGGATGTCAAAATACTGGAAGCCCTTTTCCCAACATTGGAAGAGCGCAAAGCTGTCACGCTGTTTGGCGATGGAGATTTTGGAGAGGATGGTGCATTCTTCCTGCCCATCCATACGAGGGATCTCACGCGCCGCATCTGTTTGCACGAACGCTATGCGGAAGGGCTCACAGATGAGCGTGACATGAATATGACGCCCGGCCCCTGCCCGAGCCTTTATTGTGATCTGGAGCTTCGGAACGATCCTGACAACGGACACTCCTATCTTGGGTGGAATGAGGCTGAAAAAGCCTACTACATCGCGGATTGGATCGGATACATTGCCGAGTGGCTCTCGAAGCTTGGCTATCACCTCGATGGCAAGATGTTCGCTGTGGTCGAGGGCGGCATGTCCTACTACACGATCACGGTGGATGGCGACAAAGTGACTTCTGAGGAATTCATTCCGGACGCAACCTATGTGGATGAATTCTACGCATGTGAAGAAAGTGAGGATACCTGAAAATGGAAGATAATCGCATTCAAAACCAGATCGCGATCTACATGACCAATAAGAAGCTCTGCGAGTTTACGGACAAGCTCAAGCCGGCACCGATCGAGTACTATGCTCATATGCATGCCCAGGGCGAGGAGCAGGCGGATGGTATCCGTGCCTACTCTTGCATTGGTGTTGTGCTGCAGGATTACTCCAACGGTACTGGCGACAAGACCGTTCGTGTCACAGCGAATCTCTCCCCTGGATTTTTCCCCTTCGTTCTCAGCAGAATGCAGAACGATCTGGATCGCTTCGACTTCACGGAGGATAAGATCTTCGGTGAGCCGGACGAGCATGGGCTGAGTACGGTGACAAAGCTCTCGGTCAAGCGCGCGTCGGTTGGAACCGATGGAAAGCCCAGGAATTATCCTTGGTGCGTCATCGTGGAAAATGGACGCGCTGTCAAAGAGAAAACCGCAACAGGCGGCACCCACATCAAGTCGGGTACCTACAAAAAGCAGCGCTCTGTGTATGTCAACATCAACGATCTGGACTTCTTCAATCTTGTCTACCGCACGACACGATTCATTGAGTCGTGGGAGTTGACTTACGGCCCGAAGCTGATTCGCGACGCCAGAAAGCTGCTGAGTGAGCAGCGCGCGGCGGCGCAGCAGTAAGGAGGTGCAGTAGGCATGAAGAGTAATTGCGAGTTTATCGACCTTGGCGAGTTTGAGATGACTTCTCCAGTCATGCGTGTCAGCGATCCCTGTTACGAGCGCGATGTATGGTGCTGTGGCACCGTTGACCATTGCAAGCTCGGGACTTGGGAGGCAGGCGTCCTGAAGACGGATGAAGGCGAATGGGGCACACGCTGTGCCGTCCTTGCCGTCCGTCATAAGGATACTGGTCCAGATTTCAATGTGATCCGCTTAGGCAAAGTGCGCAAAGTGGCGTGCAAATGTGTCGAGCAGTCATTTGAGGTCGGCGTTGATTCCGGACAGGCAGGGTTCTTTGATGATGCGTTCTATCAGAACGATACGGTTTTTGAGGAACTGCCTGCACCGGGTTTCGCTATTGGTGATCTCTGGTATCGCCATGTGTGCGACATCACACTCAGCAAGATGTCAGCCGGCGTGTTGCCTTATGGTGCGGTCTCATCGTCCGGTTTCGGCGATGGCGGCTATACCTGCTATACACACGCTGATGAGAATGGGGTAATTGACTTTGCGTTCATCGTGTTTATTTGAGGAAATAACCGTTTTTTGCAGGGGAGTGCTTCGGCACTCCCCTGCTCCGTAGAGGAGGTGCATAAGCCATGATCTCAAATTGGGACTTTTCACTTGTTTTAGCCATCAGTGAACTGCTTGTTGATCCACAGCAGCCAAGCAGTCTGCTGGATATCAAACTGCATGCTTTTCAGAAGGCCAAAGATCTGACGCTTCAGTATGAAAAGCGCGGTATCCGCCGAGATCTTCTCGACGTCATTTTGGATAAGAAGCTCAAGCTGATCTTGAAAGCAGAGACCGCGAATGAAGTAAAGCGCGCATCCGAACCGCCAAAGCCAGTGTACAACTATGGTATCTGGCGGGAAGATCCATTCTCCGTTCCGGAGGAGGAGCTTGCGATGTGGGCGATCATTTCGCCCAACAACATGCTAAGCCAACCGGCTCAAGAGCGGTACATGGATCTCTTTACTCGCGTGTTCGGAATCACGAGGGAGCAGCTTACAAACGGCCCGCTCCCAGACGTGAAGCTGGAGGTGCAGTAGGATGGATTTCTACTTTGGAGTCGATCTACTCCATCACCTTCAAAGGCACTATGAGCAGCGATTATCTCTTGCTCTTTCCAAGTCTTTCAACCAGGCGGATTCCCGCTACTATTGGCTCTTCAAAGAACTCGAGTGCCGCGTAACAACGCTCCGAAAACTCCTAGTCATGATATCCGCTTTGCCGGGTTTCATGTGCCGGCAGACAGAGGAGCAGGTATTTGCGATGGTTGTCAATTCGACATCCTCTTGGTTTTCGGATGATGTGCTTGGTGATCAGCCGAAGGACGCTGCGGGCCACTGCTCCTATTACCAGGAGAGTAATCCCTACTGGGTCGATTATCAGCTTGCTATGGATCGCTTTACTCCGGATTACGACTACACGAATTTGGCGACATTCTACGTCGATCTCGTGGAGTATCTCGTGATGGCGGTACGCCTGTACTTCTTCATTCGCGAGCAGCAGTTCCGGCCAATCGACCGTGGCAAGTATGACGAGTTGGTCGGGATCCAAGCTGTTCTGGAGAAGCCAGCCTGAAAGAAAAGGAGTATCTGATGATGAATAAACAAGAAATGCAAGCGTTTCGCGAACTCTTCAGTAAGTACTGTAGACAAGAAATCAACAAAGGGCACTGTGAATCTGATGGCTGCGAATTTTGCTCTGTTAATAGTGCATATGATGAAATCTTCAACCGTTTCTCCGATGACGAAGAAGATGACACGGATGAATAGGAGGCAAATGGAACATGACGGCCCAAGAGTATAATCATGATTTTCTCCCGCGAATCAATAGAGCTGAGGAGTTCGTAGAGCTTTTTGAAAGTAGCATCGAGCACATGAGCGATACGCGGGTTGATAAGGATGAGGTCCGTAAACAATTCCGGATCCGAGGTTGGTCGGAAGAAACGAGGCAGGTGATCCTGACTGCACTTGAATACTACAAGTGCGCAGAAGGGCTTGCGAAGATAAGCGGTTAGGTGGTGAAAGGATATGAAGCCACTCACCCCCGAGCAGCAGGCTTTTGCTGAGGAGCATCATGGACTCCTTCTTGACTTCATGGCAAAGCACAGCCTTGGGGATGACTACTACGACCTCTTGGCTAATCGGTACCTGAAAGTGGTGGTACGATACCTGTCGGAGGAAGCGCTGCGTAAGTACAGCTTCTCCACGGTGGTTTGGTACCATCTGCGTTCAGAGCTATCGAACTATGCACGAGATCAAGTCGGAAAACCGCAGGAAATCCCAATCGAGTTCTATTGTGAGATCCCTGCACCTGAAATTGCTCCGATTGATGATGGCCTCTGGCGTGTGATCGAAGATAACCTCACCTATAAGCAATTTGAGGCGATCCAGTTCCGCAACCAGGGCTACACCAATCGTGAAATTGCTGAACTATGTGGAGTCGGTCGCAAAGCGATTGAAAAGCGCTTTGCCCGGATCCGCAAAATACTATCAGATTATAAGGAGAATTGAATTATGAGTCACTTTTCTGTTTGTGTTATTGTTCCTGACGATGGCGTTGTCAACAACATCCATGCCAATAATCTGGAAGACCACCTGATTCCTGTTCTGGCACCCTTCGATGAACAGACAGAGGAAGAGAAGTACCGCGAATTCGAAGATCGCACGGAAGAGGCAAAAGCCGACTTTGAGAATGACACCATGCGTGTCGTCCGGTTCCCGGATGGCAGTATCCACTCCATTTACGATGATGCTTTCAACAAGTCCTTCTTCATTGAGGAGGACAGGATCTATGCGTTCGGCCCAAACGGGGACCGAAAGAGCAAACTCCAGACGGAGGAGTCCAAAGCGCTGGAGTTGGTGACAGATTACCCCGTCAAATCGTGGTATCCCTCATTCGAGGCTTATTGTGATGAACATCGCGGCTTTGTGAAGGCTTCAGATGGACGATGGGGCTACACTTGCAACCCCAACGCGAAATGGGACTGGTGGCAGATCGGCGGTAGATTCCCAAATCGATTCTTAGTTCCGGAAGGACTTCAGGACTGCATTCCTTCTGCGAAAGACGATGATGGCGAATCTGCTATCCCTCCTGAGGGGTATCAGTATGCCGATGCCGCACGCAAGAAGGATATCTGTTGGGATGTCATGCGCAAGATCGCTGTCGATACGGTCGAGAAACGGTATCAGAAGTGTGTAAAAGCATTCGAGACCAAAGACCTTACCGATTTCGGCCCTCTGTGCAGGATCCTTGATGAGGGCATTTCAGCCTGGGGCGAAATGCTGTATCTGAAAGGTGAAACTCTGGATGAGTATAAGGCGCGGAAAGGCGCTACCGATCTGGATCGATACATGTGCCATACCTATGCATTTGTTGATCGCAATGGAGATTGGACCGGCTCCGGTGATATGGGCTGGTTTGGGATCTCCAGCAACGATAAGGACGAGCGAGCCTGGAACGATGAGATCCAGAAGCTCATGAATGAGGCGAAAGATGATGACTTCCTTGCCATCGTCGATTGCCATATCTGATTTTTGAAGAAGACCCGGAGACGAGAGTTGCAATAGCACCTCGTCTTCGGGCCTTCGCATTATGAATGAAGGAGGCTATTTAGAATGGCACTTACCTATGTGTGCTCGCCCCTCTCTGCCCCTACGCGGGCTGAGATCATGGCGAATGCCCAAAGAGCACGCACGTATATGACAATGTGTGAGCGGGAGTTCGGCTGCCGCGCAGTTGCCCCGCACGCTTATTTACCCTATCTGCTTGACGATTCCAATCCGGAAGAACGAGCACTTGCCCTATCTTTTGACGCAAGCCTGCTTGCCCTGTGTGATCGCTTGGTCATCTATGGCGACCGCATCAGTAGTGGCATGAAGGAGGAAATCCGAAGAGCGCGGGAATTGGGGATACCCATTCTCAATCGGCAAACGCAGTTGTCAGATGGTTCATCCGATCCTGTCATTGTTGGCCGGTACATCAACGGGATATCCCTGAATGGGCTTGAATACCTGAAGAACGACGCAGATGAAGTGATCTGCTTTGCAGGTGTTGAAGCGGCAAAGGTGTACCTGCGTGAGCATGGTGTAACCGAAGACGAGATGGAAGATATGGTCTTCCGAAAGAGTGTCGGTACCTGCTTTCGCTGCGGAGATCCACTCTTCTTGAGTGACATTCCAGAATACACTTGTCAGTGCTTCCGCTGTGATGAAGACTTCTACTCCATCGAGCAGGATGTTGATTTATGATCAAAGAAAGGACGATACGTTTATGAGTATCAATCGTGGCGATATTTTCTATGTCAATCCGAGCGAAACGGTCGGATCCGAGCAGCGATCTGGTCGGCCGGCCATCATCGTCTCTAATCCGCTGTGTAATGAGCACAGCCCTGTTGTAGAAGTCGTGTACCTGACCTGCCAGTACAAAAAGCCCATGCCGACGCATGTGCGGATTGAAAGTGCCGGCAAGCGCTCGACCGCGCTTTGCGAGCAGATCTCTTCCGTCGATGTCAGCCGTCTTGGTGACTTCAAAGGCCACCTGACAGACCGTGAGATGGCGCAGGTAGATGTAGCCCTCATGGCTTCTCTTGACCTGCACCCGATTCCGCGTCAGGCGAAAGTAAGACCTGTCGGGCCGGATGTGGATGATGCCGCATTGGCTCTCATTGCGCTGCGTTTTTTAGAGGGTTTCCTCCAGAAGCGCTGCGGTGTGAAGGTTCAAGACAGGCTTTCGATTGACCTACTTGGTCAGAAGAATGACTGATGGAGGTGTACCGTGAAAGGCTTCTATGAGAAATTATCTGGCGGAAGGATCGTTGATCGACCGCCATGCAGTCGCTGCCTCCATCGCAACAAAATGACCGTGGAGGAACCTTGCTACAGCTGTATAGACCTCATGGATTTGAGCCTCCATCGACCGAACGTGGAAACGGAGTTCGCGAGCTTCACCCCTGCAACGGAGGTGAACCATGAAGAATGACGAATTGACTGTACGCACCCCATTGGGGGAGCTGGTAGTCGGGATCAAAGCGGATCCCGACTACCCTGGCATTTCTGTTGCTTTTTGTGGCAACGGTATGAACGATTGCTTCAATGAAGGATCAATCCGTCTCGCATGGATCGAATACTCTCCAGAGAAGCATCGCCTTCAGGCCATCGTTTATGGTGACGGGGATGCAGATGACTACACACAGCTCATCGAGTTCAAGAACATTTCAGATCAGGACAAATAAGATACGGAGGTAAATGATGGGTACAGCAAAGCTGATGACGCCATTATTCTATGATGGCAACTATAATGTGGAAAAGAAACGGATGAGAGCAGTTCTGGAGCGTGAGGTTTCTAACGGCGCCGTGTCGTACCGCCTTTGGCGTAGCGATGGCAAGCCAGATCTTGAGTATCCGAGAGCCGCAAATGATGCGTACATTCTCCATGTGGAGGTCAATGACCATCTGGTTCCCCTCCAGATGACGGACTATGCCTTGGTGAATCATTGTGGATTACTTCCCGCAACGATTGCCTTGTATGGTTCCGAAGAAGGCAGAAAGGAACATTTCAAACTCCTGAGGGATTCCGGTGCCGCAGGCACAGGAGCTTTCACGGAAGCGATGGCACGCGAGACGGAAAAGATCATAGAGCTTGGTAATGATTCTGCTCGTCAGGCGGACTACATTAAGAGTGTTTTAGATCAGCATGTCGCCGCATTCCTTGATTCGAAAGAATGCGACGGCAAGAGTTTCCCCGACTTCGTTGGAGCACTCATTCTGGAGGAGATCCCGTCCTGCCTTGCGCTGAGAACTAAGTATCGTGCGTATAAGCAGGAGGAAGCGCTCAAGCGGCAAGCCGAGCAGGAAGAACAAGATCGCGCTTTCTGTGAAGAACGGAACCGCAAGGCCGAGCAGATGATTGACTTGGCCATTCGCACTATTCGTGGCGGCGGTACGCTCAAAAATGAACCTATCAGCCTTTACAAAAGCCGCTATGATTCCAGCACTTATTCCATTGTCAATCACCTCATGCGCCGATATCAAGTCGATGTGCCACTTCGCACGCAGGGCTGGATCAATGATAAGCTCATCAGCGTCACAATCGAAAATGGCAAGTGTGAGCATCTCAGATATATGCGTTCCAAAGGTGCACAGTGCTCTCAAAAAATCTTTGATTGTATGCACGAGCTGATTCTAAAGGTCTGCTCGGAAACGGAGGAATGAGAGATGGAATACCATTGGTACGAGGATTATTGGGCGATGCCGCGCAATCTGCCGAGAGGTCATGAATTCTTCATTGGCTACTACCAGACGCGGCGCGCGATTCATCACCATGCAGCATTCATCCACACGGATCAGTCCTGCTTCCTTTCAACGCATCTCTTTGATCAGGGATATCGCATCTTCCTGCACTTCAATAGCGGCACTATGACCGAGGTTGAGCGTGGTGAAACCCCTGCGTTACCGGTGAAGATTATCCGCGAGAATATGAATTTGGAAGCACCACTCTTAGCTGGATTGCTCGGGAAACTGACCGAATGAATAGTGGAAGTATTTAGCCAACAAGGGTATTTTCCTTGTTTTGAAAGAGAAGCAAATTAACGAAATTGTCTTTATCTATTTCAACAAATTTAACACAAAGCAAAAGAAGAGGATTGCCTGGTGCTCCTCTTCTTTTGTTGTTCAGAAGGAGCCTTGTCCGTATTATTGGACAAGGCTCCTGTTATGATGCGTACAGTACCAAAGGAACGTACCTTATAGGAGGAGAAAACATATGGATCTATTCGATTTTAACCACGATGGCGAGGTGAGCGACCTCGAGCGCATCATGGGACTTGCTGCAGTTCTTTCCGAGGCCAATCCGGATGTAGAGATCTCTGTGACTGTGGACGAAGACGAGGACTATGAAAGCATGACTCACGATGAGTTGGAAGAGCGTCTGGATGACCTTCGCACCCAGCGAGACACTTTGGAGTGCGAGGAACCAGATGATCTTGATAGTGAGGCATACGAAGAATGGGAAGAACAATGCGAACAACTCGACGAGAGAATTGAGGAAATTGAAGACCTGTTAGAGGGTTGAGGTGGTCGTAGTGGCTGGTAGATACCGCAGGAATGGTGAGGCTGAAACACTTGGCTGTTTGGTTCAGTTACTGTTACTACTCGTTGCCATGCCTTTTGTTGGCCTCTATCTATTGATAAACCCCAATTCAATGTCAAAGGGCCTGGGGCTTCTTCTGACTGTTTTTGGGGTTGCCATTTGGATCATTGTTTTAACGATAAAATGAAACCTATTCCAACAAATTTGAAAAATACTGGAGGATATAGAAATGAGAGCTTTGCTTAGAGATGCGCAGGATCAGACCCGCATTGCCCTTGAAGTGGAGGAAGTTGTGTACGATCCGAAGGACAACAAGCTTTTCCTTTACACCACCAGCGAGACCTGCTATGCGGTTTCCAAGGTTGTAAGAGCCAATGCAGATTCGATTATTGAAGAGCTTGTCATGAAAGGCTACAGCGACCTCACGCAGTTTGAGGCGGAGCAAGACGAATAACTGGTAGGAGGTCTTCTCGTGATCGTAATAACCTGTTTAGACCAGAAGAATGGCATGATGTTCAACCAGCGCCGGCAAAGCCAAGATTGTGTTCTCCGAGAGCATGTTGCCGAGTTGGTTGCCAATGCCCCTCTCTGGTTGAATCACTATTCCGCATGTCAGTTTGATACCGAGAGCATTCCAAACCTAAACATAGATGATGCCTTCCTTCAGGAAGCTGCTCAAGGTGAATACTGCTTCGTGGAAGATGCTCCGCTTGCACCATTTGAGAAGTGGATCGAGAGAATCGTCATTTTTAGATGGGATCGCACCTATCCCGCTGACCGGTATTTTGATTTGCAGCTGGGATCTGGCCAATGGCATTTGGTTGGCACATCTGAGTTTGCGGGCCATTCTCACGACCTGATCACAATGGAGGTGTATGAGAAAAAATGAATAGACGCACGATCTCCATCTTCCTTTCGTTCGTGCTCTGCCTGTCGCTGTTGTCTGCCTGCGGATCCACGACAGATGCGCCGGCAAACGGCTCGAACCGTGATATTGCATTTGAGGAAACGCGGCAAGGGGTGCAAGCAGAAGGCTCGGATTCTACCACAAGTGAGAATGAAGATTCCGCCTCAGATCCGGAGTCAGGAAAGGATGACTCGGTATCTGACAAAGCGCAGCCGTCTCAGCCAGAGCAGAACGCAAATGAAAATAGTCTGAGTGCTGAAGCACCCGCCTTCTCGCTCAGCTCAATCGCTGAACTCACGGATAAGCCCTATGTTGCGGTAAATGGAAATGTGCCGTATTTCACCGAGAGTGAGTTGACGGATCAATCCTATGAGTACTACAGCGATCTCGATGCGCTTGGACGTTGCGGCACCGCATGCGCAAGTATTGGTCAAGATTTGATGCCAACAGAGTCGCGAGGTTCCATCGGCATGGTAAAGCCGACCGGCTGGCACACCGTCCGCTATGATGATTTGGTTGATGGCAAGTACTTATATAACCGCTGCCATCTCATTGGCTATCAGCTGACTGGTGAAAACGCCAATACGAAGAACCTCATCACGGGCACACGGTATCTGAATATTGAGGGAATGTTGCCCTTTGAGAACATGGTTGCCGACTACATCGAGGAGACTAATAACCATGTCCTATATCGCGTGACCCCAATCTTTGAAGGGAATAACCTGCTGGCTAACGGTGTTTTGATGGAAGGCTATTCTGTGGAAGACAAGGGTGCCGGGGTTTCCTACTGCGTCTTTGCCTACAATGTCCAGCCGGGCATTGAGATTGACTATGCCACAGGCGAGAGCAAGCTGGCAGATGGTGCTCAGCAGGAGGAGCAGAAGACGGCTACGGTAACTCCCACACCTTCCCCAGAGCCTGAAAAGCAGGAGCCAGTGACCGGAAGTGAGGCGTCGCAGGCAGATTATATCCTTAATACCAACACGAAGAAGTTCCACTATCCCACCTGTTCCAGCGTGAACGATATGAAGGAAAAGAACAAGCAGGAGTTCTTCGGCACCCGCGATGAGACCATTGCACTGGGGTATTCTCCCTGTGGCCGTTGCAAGCCTTGACTGGTCGGCCAAGTAGGAAATCTTATTTCTTGTTAAGTGTGGTGAAACGATTGTGGATCACTTGAGGGACTATTCGATTGATTACATCAGAACACGCTGTTTGGATGTAATCAATAATCAATACAAAACCGTGAGTTAGCATGCCAGGGAGAGAGAATGGCCGGTCAGTGTCCTTGTTCTGAGCAGAAACACTGCTTCGTTTTCTCCGATACTGCGATAATGATTGCTCAAGAAACTGGCTGTGAGGATGATTGGCAGGAATAATTCAACGAGTTCTCGGAATGTGACAGAATCGGCAGACTGTGATATGATGAGGTTGCTGCTTCAAGCAGCTAGACCAATTTGATAAGCGAGGTAACCTAAATTGAATTTGAAAGAAGTAAGCGAACTGCGCCGCCGTTTTCGCATGGATCGGAGTGCTATCAGCCGTATCTATGGCTGTTTTGTCAATAGCAGCCGTGAAATCGTTTCATACATTGATGAATCCATGGGGATTCTCCCGCAGGACGAAGCAGAGAAGTACCTGAACCTGCTGAAGAAGGCTCTTTCCGGCAAACTTGGGAAGAACCTGATCGATATTATCTTCTCCACGGAGCAGGTAGCTGACAGTGATGAGCATCGCCTTCTCATGGCACTGCGCGACTCGGAACTGAAAGATGGTGAGATCCGTGAGGAGTTCTATCAGAAAATCATCAACTCTCTTGACCTTGGGGACAGCAACTACCTGATCCTCCTGGCATATGACACATACGATGTCCCCCGTAAGAACAAAAACGACGAGATGGATGCAGATGCATCCGATGCCGTATTCTCCTATGTCGTTTGCTGTGTCTGTCCTGTGAAGGAGCGCAAAGCGGAGTTGGGATTCTTCCCTGGAGATAATGAGTTCCACAGTTGTGCCGGCCAGATCGTTGCCGCACCGGAACTGGGATTCTTGTTCCCAGCCTTTGACGATCGTGCGGCCAATATCTACAATGCTTTGTTCTATTCCAGAAAGACAGATGAGATCCACCAGGAAGTCATCGACAGCGTATTTCATACCACAGCCCCTATGTCTGCCGCTGAGCAAAAAGAAGCATTCCAGAATGCACTCAGCGAAGCTTTGGGTGATGCCTGCAATATGGAACTGGTCCAGTCTATCCATGACAGACTCCGCGACCAGATTGAACAGCATAAGGAGAGCCATGACCCCGAACCGCTGGAACTCTCCGTCAGTGATGCGGCAGCAATCCTGCGCGATAACGGTGTGGAAGAGGAGAAGATCCTTGCGTTCCGTGATAGTTGCGCCACCCAGTTCGGTGATGGAGCAACGCTGAACCCGGCCAATCTGATTGATAGCAGCCGCTTTGAAGTTAAGACCGCCGATGCGACAATTTCGGTCGGTCCGGAGCACAGCTACTTGGTTGAGACAAGGATCATTGATGGCCGGAAGTACTTGCTCATTCCCACAGACGAGGATATTGAAGTCAATGGGTTTGGGGTTCGTGTCAAAGGCGAGTAAACGAAGACCGACTACGGAGGAATAATGATGGAATATAACAAATTGATCGCAGAGATGTCCCTTTCGGATGAGGTGGAGGGCTTCTATGTTTTGAAAGCTGCATATCCCAAGACAACCGCAACTGGCAAGCCGTTTTTGAGCGCCTCTCTGTCGGATCGATCCGGCTCCATCGAAATAAAAGTATGGGACTATTCTGGCCCCATCTCCTCTGCAGATGAAGGCAATGTTGTGAAGATCCGTGGCACTGTCTCCGAGTTCAGAGGCACCCCGCAGATTACTGTCGATCGGATCCGTTTGGCTGACGACAATGATACTTACGACCTGTCCGCCTTGGTCCCGGTGGCTCCCATTGATGTGGACACTACGATGGCAGAAGTGGAGAGACTGATCAGTTCGATTACGGATGCTGATTACAGGAAGATCTGCAGCACGATGATGGCCCGCCATAAGGAGTCCCTAAAGACGATCCCGGCTGCTAAAAGCGTCCACCACGGCTTTATCTCCGGACTTCTGATGCACACTGCGACCATGATGAAAACGGCTGATTTCCTGTCGGGCGTTCACGGGGATATCATCGATCGCAGCCTGCTGCTTGCAGGCACGTTCTTGCATGACTTCGCCAAAGAGAGCGAGTTTACCTTCTCTCAGCTCGGTCTGGTCACGGAATACTCGGTGAAAGGACAGCTCCTTGGCCATCTCGTAATGGGTGCACAGGAAGTTGCCGCCGTAGCTTCGGAACTGGGGATCCCTGAAGACAAGTCCGTTTTGCTGCAGCACATGATTCTTTCCCATCACGGAGAGCCAGAATTCGGCGCTGCAGTGAAGCCCATCTGCGCGGAGAGCGAGCTGCTCTCCCAGATCGATATGCTTGACAGCCGGATGGAAATCTACCGCGAGACCTTGGCCGGACTCCAGGTGGGAGAGGTGAGCAGTCGCATCTTCGCGCTGGACAAAAGAGTGTTCAAGCCTCATGAACTGAATGGGTGACGGATATGGCTATTGGAGAGAAATATGCTCCACTTGGAAATTGGCTGAAGGGACACGCAGGAGACTCTGTTAAGCTGACCTTCGATGAGTTGAACCAGATCATCCCAATCCCTAACCACGCATATAAGAACAGACCATCCTGGGCAAATCTCTCAAGCCCGGCATCCTTTTGTTCCAGTTGGATCAGCGCGGGATATGTCGTGGATTCCATTAGTTTGGAGGAACAATGGGTCGTATTCAGAAAAGGCGAAGTACAAAGCCACACGCATCATCATAAGCCGCCCTATCGTGTTGTGGATCAGAGAAAACTTGCCGAAGCCATTCAAGCCGGATACGAGTGTTATGACAGTATGGAGGATGATCCACATCACCGATATCTCGCTTGGGAGTACTGCCATGAAGCGTTTCGGCTGAATAGGCGCCCACAGATAGACGCCACGATCGACTACCTCTGCCTGCACTTGGCTTGGTATTTGGCCAGTTGGGGTATGCTTAGAAACTCTTTCCTCATGCAGAAGGATTACAAGATCCATGCGGATGTTGTCCGTCTGATTTATCAGCCGGAGTGGATGATCTCTGGGACCTTTCTCCCGAGAAACTCTCGCAGGAGTATTATGCTGACCGCATCATGAAACTTAGCGAGAGCATTACAGAAGCTTATGTGGCGTCCGGTGCTGGCATCCCAACGGATACCTTGCTTACCAAGATCTTGCTGGGTACTGTGGGCTGCGTACCCGCCTATGATCGGTATTTCAAAAAGGCTCTTGCTGATACCTGTGCTGCATCCCAAGTTTTCAGTGCGAAATCCATCCGAACCCTTGGCAACCTGTATCTTGACCATGAGGATGAGTTTGAAAAGCTCCGGAAACATTGCGGCAGCCGAATTGAGTATCCGGCAGCCAAAATCCTGGACATGTGCTTTTTTGAGTATGGCTTCCAGAGAAACGCGAGCAGCCAAGAAGACAGCGATTAGATTATTCTGTGAGGAGGGATCACTTTGGAATATGCTTTGACAGCGGATCATCACCGCGTTCACGCATTCGATGCGGAGAAGGGACAAGAGTATTACTGTCCTGTGTGCGGCAACCAGGTGATTCCTCGCCAGGGCGAAGTCAATTCGTGGCACTTCGCTCATGTGACCTCGTGTATGGATGACTGGAAATACGATATGTCTGAATGGCACCGAGGATGGCAATCGCGTTTTCCCGAAAATGTTCGTGAGATTGTCGTGGAACACAGGGGCGAATGCCATCGTGCAGACATCTTGATGGGCGGCTATGTCATTGAGTTTCAGCACAGTCCGATTTCTGCCGGTGAATTTGAACTGCGCAATAAGTTCTACACGAGGGCCGGCTATAAGGTGATTTGGGTGTTCGATGAGACCTACGCCTTTGGGAATGAGTATATCTCCAGCAGCCTGGATGATGAGAACAAGTTTGTGTGGAAGTGGCCGAATCGCGCGCTCGCTTCAGTTGTTCCTCATCGATCCACAGATATAGCAGTCGTTCTGCAGCTCACCGAAGACCATGATGACGACGGTTGCGAATGGCTCGTGAAGGTGGAGTGGGCGATCGTAGACGATGACGGGTATGCCGACTATCGCCGATTCTTCATTGATGATGGTTTTGCGCCAGATCTTTTTACTGAAGACGGCCTACAAAACATTCTGTTGAGCAAGCGGAAGCGGTTTGATGCCTTCCTCCGTGATAACCAACCCTATGCGCCGAAGTGCAGCCGAATCAAGGGTAATCCACGGGACTGGTACATATGCCCGAAAACGCACGATTGGCATAACAACCAATGCCGGGAATGTCAGAACAATTTAATCAACGAGTTCCGGACAGGAACGGATTATAGGCAAGGAGGTCTGTTCTTCTACTGTGCTTATCCTCGCATTATCCATGAAGCGGATAAGTATGGAGAGGTGCATCTCCCATCCATTCGATTTTAAGGAGGGCTCCGACATGAAAAAGGAATATGACACCAGCGTGAAAGAGGCCATTGAACGAGTCATGAGCGTATTCTCCGAGTACATCAAAACAACTCCATACTTCGATATTGTATGGTCTGGTAAGGTCGGGTATATCTACATCAGCATCGATAGTTGCCGTGGTACTGTCGGCGACATGGACTGCCTTGTAATTGATAGCCCCGAAGAGCTTCTGGATAAGCTGCTGTATGAAATGGCAGTGGATATCATGGAGGAAGGTGGGCACGACCTAAACCCGGTAGAAGCGTCAGCATTGGAGCGTGCTGAGGTAGCACGGCGCCTTAATGTCTATCTGGAACAGTTGCCTGAATACCAAGACCGTATCAGTTTTATATTCGAACGCAAGTGATCTTCAAAGATAATCTCGGTAGAATATAGCGAGGTGCATATGGCAAAGAACATCAAAAAGCGTTCAGCGAGTCATATCTATTTCGGCGTCAATAAGCTAACCGGCGAGTTGAAACATATCTCCGAGGTGCCCAGCGGTCAAAAGTGCAACTGCATCTGTGCAGCTTGTCTGCAACCATTTGAGGCACGAAAAGGAACGCGGCGGCGCCACCACTTTGCTCATGTTTCAAATTACGAGTGTATGTATGCAAGCGAGGTGGCCATCTATAAGGCGATTGCCGAAGCGTTGAAGCAGAGTGGCTTTTTGACGTTGCCCCCAGTGATGTTGCGGTTCCCAGCATGGCATGATCCAGAACTTTTGCAGGAAGCACGAAGATTGAAGATTGACTCTGTCGCTTTCGAGTGCGAACCCCTGTCTTATCCGCCGCTGCTACGCGTGACCATGCAAGGGACACCGTTAAGAATCCTGTTGGATTTTGACCGCTATTATGATGACGATGATAGGGTGGAACTGGCAGAAGAAGCAAAAGTGGAGGACTACTCGCTTTTGTTAATCTCCATGCCGAAGATTGAACAAGATACGGAGTTTACCCCGGATAGGCTTCAAAGCGCACTTCAAGATAACGACCGTACCGAATGGGTCTTCAGCCGTCTGGAAGAACAGTGGAAGCAAAAGTACTACGCTGTAGCGGTTTCGCCCCCGGAGCATGGAACCGGCAACCTGTGCCCGATTTCATTTGGAAAATATAAGGGCAAGTATTCTGCTCGGTGGATCGATTGTGCCCATTGTCATTTCAATGTAGCGCAGCCACCTTGCTGCCTCTGCGTTGCAGGTGCGGGAATTCAAAAGAAAGAAGACTTCAAGAGAGATTTGCAAGATCGGCTATTCGACATCGATAAGATTAGGAGAACGAATGAAGAAGAGATCCGGCTGCGTGAAGTACGAGAAAGATCTTTCGAGCGAAGATCTGTCTATCCTCGTCCAACACCGTATGCTGCTAGGCCTGTGGTCCCAGCCGGTCCTACGCAAGAGGATCTGGATGCGGAATATATCCGGATCTGCCAGAGCTATGACCCGACCTCTGATGAATGGACAGTGGATCGCTACAATCGGCGATGGATCATGTGTACGGTTTGCGGCCGAATTAAGCAGGATGCGCAGATGTCCTATTACGGTGGCAAGGGAGGTGCAAACCGGGGAGTCTGTGCCGATTGTTCACGAAATGGTCGTAGCTAATCCACATATCTGGCTTGATATTATTCGCATGATGGTGTATTATTAACTTGATACTTGATAGTTTTACAGCTGCGTACTTTGGCAGCCATTTAGAGGTTCTGCCACGACAGGACCTCTTTGTTTTGTGTGAGGTGTCGAGATGGATTATATGACCATAAGCGAAGCAGCAACTAAATGGAACCTATCTAACAGGCGTATTCAAACGCTTTGCTCTCAAGGGCGGATACCGGGCGCAGAGCGTGCTGGTTATTGTTGGCTCCTTCCGAAAGACGCAAAAAAGCCAGTGGATGCCAGAATAAAGAGTGGAAAGTATATCGGTTACTCCGAGAAATATAAGAAACCCGGCAAGAAGAACGCCACTGATGGGCTGGAGGGTAAATCATGAACGGCCAAGGAAAACTTCTTACTCATTATTTGAAAAACGCGGACAAGCTGATCATTCCTGTCTATCAGCGAAACTATGATTGGCGCGAGGAACACTGCAGGAAACTGTACCAGGATCTTGTTCGGACGATCCAAAACAAGAAGCGGTGGCACTTCTTTGGCGGCATCGTGTCTGTAAGCGACCCTATGGGCAGTAGTTCTGACTACCTTGTCATTGATGGCCAGCAGCGCATTACGACCGTTTCCCTGCTCCTTTTGGCTATGGCCAACCTGATCAAAGATGGAAAGGTTGTTCCTGAGGACGATACTCTTTATGCGCAGATCACCAAGAAATACTTGGTGGATGAGATTAACCCTAAGAACCGAAAGGTCAAATTGAAACCTATCAAGGGTGACCAGGATGCCTATGATCGCCTGTGGGGAGATCCTGAAAACTTCGCACGCTCTTCAAACATCACTCAGAACTATCTGTTCTTCTACAATGAGATCCAAAAGCAAGCCATTACAATCGACCAGCTCTTCAAGGCCATTGAAAAGCTGCAGATCATCGACATCACGCTGACACCTCCTGACGATGATCCTCAGCTCGTTTTTGAGAGCCTCAACTCTACCGGGCTCGAACTGAATGAGGGCGACAAAATCCGGAACTTCGTCCTGATGGGCCTCGACATTGAGAAACAGGAGCGTTACTACGATAGTTACTGGAACCCCATTGAGAAGAATGCGGGCTACGATAAGCAGAACAATTCCTACGATGTCAGCCCATTCATCCGTGATTACCTGAGCATCAAGAATAAGAAAATCTCCAGCATGAAAGACATCTACACCGATTTTAAGGCGTTTGCCGATAAGCGTACCGGTGAGATGGAAGAAATTATGAAGGATCTCCTGGCTTATGCCAAGCGGTACAACAAACTGCTGGTCGGCCACCAGAGCTTCCCCACGAAACTGAAAGCATCCATTTTCCGTTTGAATCGGTTTGAGAGCAGTGTTACTCGCCCATTCTTGATGGAGGTGCTACGGCTCCAGGAGGAAGGCATATTGACTGTGGACGAGGTCACTGAGACCTGCCGGATCGTAGAGTCCTATTTGCTGCGCCGAATTATCTGTGATCTTCCCTCCAATACACTGGCCAAGGTTTTCCTGACACTCAGCTCCGACATCAGGCGTTTTGATGGAACCTACAACATGTTCATCGAAAAGCTGAAATATGTGTTGACTTCCAAGAAGGAGAAGGCGGCATTCCCTGATGACGAGGCATTTGCCGAGGGACTGAAAAACAAGAACATCTATGCTATGCCACCTCGGTATAAGGCCTATCTATTCGAAAGATTAGAGAATGGTGATAGCAGCGAATATAAAGAAATCTATGGCCGTTTGGATAGCGGAGAATATACCATCGAACATATCATGCCTCAAAAGCTCACTCCGGTCTGGATTAGCGAATTGAAAGACGATGCGGAGACTATCCATAGCGATTGGCTTCATCGCCTTGCAAATCTCACCCTGACAGCATACAACTCAAAGTACAGTAATAGCCCATTCTCCGAAAAGAAAACCATGCAGGATGGGTATCTTCAGAGCGGGATAAAGATGAATCAGCGCGTAGCGCAAAAGGAACACTGGGGACTGGCTGAATTAGAAGAACGATGTGGATATCTGACTCAACAGGCAATCCAACTCTGGCCATATGCGGCAAGTTCGTATACGCCACCGCAAAAGCAATATGATGAAGTGGCCCTTGATGATGAAATAAACCTCACAGGGCGGACCCTCGTCAAATACAGGTTCCGTGGCATGGAGCATGACACAACATCTTGGGCTGAAATGTATGCTGCTGTTCTGAAAGAACTCCATAATGCGGACAAGTCTTATCTTAATTATCTGGCCGATGCCGACGACAGTGTTGAACTCTCAATTCATGTGGGAAGAACTGCCGAAAATTATTCCAGCTGCGTCAAGATTGACGAGGATATCTATGTCTGGACGGGTACTGCCACTCAGTATAAAATCAATCTACTGCGGAAGTTCTTTGAGCAGTACAAGCAGGATCCATCCGATCTGGTGTTCTTTCTTGATGATGCAAAAGACACTGGATCTGAAGACGAGGCAGAGCGCCATAAGATCAGAAGAAAGTACTGGGAGAAAGCCCTGCCGTTAATCCAGAAGACAACCGGCAGTTTCCAGAATGCGAATCCTCAAAAGAACAACGCGGTTTATGGCGGCACCAATAAACCGGGCGTTTTGATTTCTTGTGTGGCAAACTTCGACTCTGCGCGTGTGGAAATCTACATTGATCAGGGCGATTATGATAAGAATCGGGCGGTATACAGATTGCTTGAAACCCACCGTTCTGAGATAGAAACGGCCTACGGCAAGGCACTGACTTGGGTTTGCCAAGAAGGCGTCAGAGGTTGCCGGATCTATGACAAGATGACGGAGGTCAGCATTACTAAAGAGGATGACTGGGATGCGATGATTGCTTTCCATACACAACAGGCAAAGAAACTGCTGTCTGCTATGCAACCTTATCTTATCTAGTCTAGGATTTTTTAGGCAGAAACTATATTGACAATGGCACAAATAGTATTAGCAAGTTGGAGGGCGATTGTATGTCTAACAGCGGATTGAATGCCGCAAAAGCAAAGAAATATGACGAGTTTTATACACGGCGACAAGACATTGAGGCCGAACTAAGGTTTTATCGAGATGAATTTGCAGGGAAAACCGTCTACTGCAATTGTGATGACCCTTGGGAGTCTGAGTTCGTTCAGTATTTCTGCCGCAATTTTCGTGAATTGGGGCTGAGAAAGCTCATGGCAACACATTATGAACCCAACAAGGAGAATCACTCTTATTCCATCTCTATCGATGGTGATTCTGATGGCGATGGCGAGGTTACGGTTGCTGATCTAGTGAAGACGGAACTTGTTTGCAACGGTGACTTCCGATCGAGAGAATGCATTGAGCTTTTGGACGAGGCAGACATTGTGGTAACAAATCCACCCTTTTCTCTTTTCAGGGAATATATGGCGCAGCTAATTGAACATGATAAGAAGTTCTTGATCATTGGAAACAAGACTGCTTGCAAAGCAAAGGAGATTTTTCCATATATTAAAGATGAAAAGGTGTGGCTTGGAAGGTCGATTCACAGCGGAGGAATGTGGATGCGCTTACCAAAGGGAACTATTGCTGAAAGCAAGAATGCACGGGAGGAAGACGGGTTCACAATTGTAAATGTTGCTGGCGTTCGCTGGTTCACCAATCTAAAGTCTGTTCAGCATCAGGGAGGAGTTTCCCTGGAAGGAAACTATTATTCTCCAGATCAGAATCCAAAGTATTTGAACTACGATGCGATTGATGTCGAATCCGTAAATAAGATCCCCTGTGATTACGAAGGAGAAATGGGTGTTCCAATCAGTATTTTTGACAAGCTTGATACCGACCAGTTTGAGCTGGTCGGCATTATGAGTAATCCAGAGACCTTGCCTAGTATTCGTGTTATAGGGCCAGAGTGGGTTGATCTATATAGAAGTCAGGGAGGGACTGGACATATCACTGCGAACATGAAATCTCTGGTTGGCATTGATGCAAACGGGAACGCCGTTTCATATTACGAGAGAGTTATTATTAGAAACAAAAATCCCAAGCCGAGGAGGAACATCTAATGGCCATGCGTATCGAACCTCATACAATTCGTCTCGCAGAATTATTCGAGGGCTATAGAAACGACGGCGAGAACGGGGCTGTAGCATATGGAGGCAGATTGATTTGCCGCCCGCCATATCAGCGTGAATTTGTATATAAACCAAAGCAGCAGGAAGAGGTAGTTAACACCATTCTCAAAGGATTCCCATTGAACTCGATTTACTGGATTGTCAATGATGACGGGACCTTCGAACTGCTTGACGGTCAGCAGAGAACGCTCTCAATTTGCGAATATATGGATGGCGCTTTTTCTACAGATTTTCGTGGGGATATCATCTCCTACGGAAACATCAGGGACAAGGATCGTGGTAGACAGTTTAGGGACTACGAAATGCAGGTATATTTCTGTTCCGATGGTACAGACGAGGAAAAACTGGAGTGGTTTAAGGTACTTAATATTGCCGGTGAGAAGCTCAATGCTCAAGAAGGCCGAAATGCTGTGTACCATGGTCCATTTGTGTCAGATGCGCGCAGACTCTTTTCAAAATCAAATTGTCCTGCCACAAAGAATGACTGGGATAAACTTATGAAGGGTTCTCCCATTCGTCAGGATTATCTTGAAACAGTCCTCAAGTGGAAAGCGGCGGAAGAGGGAAAAAGTATCGAGCAGTATATGTCCGCTCATGCTCAGGACGAAGATGCGGGATTCTTGTTTGAATACTATGAGCGTGTTATGAACTGGGTTTACTCAGTATTCCCGAAAAACTATTATCGTAGAGAGATGCAGGGGGTTGACTGGGGCCTTCTTTATCACAAGTTCCATCAGCAGTATTATGATGCTAAGGAGATGGAAGAGCGGGTTGCCAAGTTAATGGCGAATGACGAGGTAAAGAACAAGAAAGGAATCTATACATTCGTATTTGACGGAGATGAGTCCAGCCTAAACCTGAGACAATTCTCCGCATCTGAAAAGCGTGTTCTATATGAACGCTGCGGAGGTTTCTGCAAGCGCTGTGGTCCTAAAATCCACTATAAAATAGAGGAAATGGAAGCCGACCATATTAAACCCTGGTCTGATGGCGGAAAAACTGAGCTTGACAATGGACAAATGCTTTGTAAACATCACAACCGCGTGAAAGGAAACAAGTGAGAGCCGGAGCGAGCATCAATATTCATCGGGGGCTGTATAGACATAGGTGATGATCATGGGTGACTCTGTAATTCCTGTAATTTTTGGAGGTTTCTTCACTATCCTTGGCGTAATCATCGGCTGGGGGCTAAACGAAGTGAGTGCCATCCGCAGAGCGAAACCGAAGCTTTGCTTTAAGCTCAATTCTACTCCAGATAGCGAACTGGTGGAGGCTGAATTGCGCACCAAAACAAGCGCATCTGAGTACTCTATCGACATATATAATGTAGGCCAATCACCGGTTATCATTGAGAGTTTTGACATGTGTTGGCGGAAGCAACTTCTGATTCAGTGCTTTCCAAGTAGTGAAGACGCCACTGTCCTTCCGTACCACAACATATCATATGTTCTGACTCAACAGGATGCGGATGCAATCGAACGGCATTGCAAACGGTTAGGATTCAAGCAGTGCTGTATTGTTGCCACAACTGTGAACGGGGAAAAATTCAAAGAAAATATTGATGTGTCCTGGATACATATGAGGACAAGCCTCTGGGAAGAGGCCTAATAGTTTAGCCTGAAGTCGTTGTTCCTCAAAAACTACTAATGGAGGGATCACATTGAAAAAACAAGAGTTGTCTTTGAAGCAACAATATCAGCGTCTTACAATGGCCAAGGCGCAGGCAACCCGGAATGGACAACCTACCCCTAAACTCGATAAGAAGATCGAAAAGATGAAGGCAATGATGGGCAGCACCATACAGAAAGTGCCGGCTGCAAAACCATCTGCCAGCAAGTTCGTGGACTACAAGGGTGTCAACAAGCTGCCCATGCAGGGTGGCGCCTGCACTCCGAAATAAGATTTGCCCTAAATTGTTCATCGCACGGGAAGAACAGGATTATAGAATAATAATGAGAATAAATGTTGGGGGCGCGATGCATGCCAAGAACATACAGTCACCTATCATATGAGCAAAGACTAAGGGTAAAAGGATTGTTAGACAAAGGCACTAAGAAAGTGGATATCGCTCGTGCATTAGGCGTCCATAACGCAACGATTTATCGGGAAATAGATCGAGGCTCCATCAATGGAATCTATGATCCGGGCCATGCTGAGGAACAATACAGAGGCCATTTATCCGAAAAGGGACGACCGACAATTTGCTCTATTTCTCCTGAGCTGGCTCAGCACATTGCAATGCTAATTCTAGAAGAAAAATTAAGCCCAGCAAAAATTATTGATAGATTGCAAGAAGAAAAGTGGAGCACTGCCCCAAAAGCCCGAGCAACAATTTACAGCGCTATTGATGGTGGCTTGATTCCAGGAGTAACTAGAGAGAGCCTTAATTCGTATGTTACAACTATGTTTAATGATGGGCAGATCCATATTGCAAAATGGGTGCGGAATGCATTGGATCTTAACGACGGAGATGAGCTGCTTTTCGAAGTCGTTGATAACAAAATAATCTTTACAAAAGCCGAGGGTTAGTGGGAAGATCCTCGTTGCCCCCGCTGACCCAAAATGTACTAAACGAAAATGACACGCCCCAAAAGTGAACGCCGATGTTTTGGCGCACTCTTGGGGCGTGTTTTTCATGTTCAGTTCAGTCGGTCAAAAGGTATGCCTTTTGGTGCATAGAGGGCCAGCTCTAATAGGGCTGGCCCTCTGTTGACTTACTGGAGTTACATCAAAATAAGGAAGAAGTAGAGTAACCGTCAAAGCAGGCAGCGGCTGGACAGACATGGGACAATAGTGGTGGGGAGTTGTGAAACTTTCCACCACTATAATGTTCAGGGTGTGCGTACGCCGCTCTGCAAAATCAGCTCGACCGGCGAAATTGAGCAGCGGTTCCGCTTGAATTGAGCAATGGGACCGCCCGGATTGAGCAGTCCCACCGCTCAGGTTGAATATGGACAGCACAAAGGTGTCAAGGTATCATAAATACGGTCGGAGTCAGATGTCTTGCAGCCCCTTCCGCTTGCGCATGGATTCCTTGCCGCCAATGACTATGGTGTAGGCGTCGTGGACGATTCGGTCGCAGATGGCATCAGCCAGCAGTGGGTCAGACAGCTTTTCCGGCCAGCCCGGAATGTCAAACTGGGAACAGAAGATCGTGGAGTTTCGCTTGTACCGGGACTCCACGATTTCCAATAAGTCCCTGGCTTCCGTTTCTTTCAAAGGGTACAGAAGCCATTCGTCAATAATGAGCAGGGCATACTTCCTGTACTGGGCCATGAACTTGCGGATGGTGCCGTTACCCCTGGCAATTTGGAACTCTACCAGCAGATCCGGGAGCCGGATGTACTTCACCGCATAAAACCGCCTTGCGGCAGCCATGCCCAGAGCGCAGGCGAGATAGGTTTTGCCGCTGCCGGTGGCACCCAGCAGGATGATGTTGTGGTGCTCCTGGATGTAGTTGCAGGTGCCGAACCGCAGCAGTTCCTCCTGTTTCAGACCTCTGTCGGGCAGATACTCCACATTCTCCAGACAAGCTCCCGGATCCGAGAAGGTTGCCTGCCGGATCAGCTTGTTCAGATGGTTATTCTTTCGGGCATTCCATTCCGCATCCACCAAAAGACCGAGCCGGTCCTCAAAGGCCATGCTTTGGAACTGCGGATCGGCAAATTGGTCCTTCAGCGCGTTGGCCATAACGCTCAGCCGCATTTCACGCAGCTTGGATACCGTTGTTTCAGTCAGCATCACTTGTTCCCCCTTCCGTAATACGCAGCTCCACGGGTGAATCCGCACCGGGATGAGGACGCAGTAGCCGCACTCTGCTCAGGGATGGCTTTATCCTAGCCAGATGCCAGAATAGCCTGGATATTCTTGAGAGAAGGGCGGGGGGTGTATTCCAATGCCCGTTTGCAGGCATTCTCCAGCCGTTCCGGGGTGTATTTGTCGCAGACCCATGCAAGACTTGTAGCCCTGCTGCTCTACTTTGTAGCCGCTGAGAATGGCTTGGACAGCGACCTGCGTGTTGCTGCCGACTTTACCGGCCCAGTAAATGAACCGTTCACCATTCCACTGGACATACTTCTGGTGCTCTGGCGGCATATGCTCCTGGATCGTACTGTACTGGTTAAACCGTCCGTACAGCCTGGGATGGGAACAGATTCGGTTTCCACCGTAGAAAACCTCTGCCGTGGCTTTGGTGAGCCGGACATCTACCTTCTGCTTGATGTATTCAAAGGGAACAGAATAATTCATACGCTCCACAGAAATGTGGTAATTTGGTCCCACCGTTGCCACTTTCCAGGTGGCCAATTCAAAAGGTCTGGGCGGCAAAGGGCGCAGAAAGGGCCTTTCTTCCGCAAAGCTGCTGGCCCGGCTACCCTCCCTTTTCTGGAAAGGTTTGTGGTTGAACGTCTCCAGACTGTCCCAAATCGCCTTGTTCAGTTCCAATAGAGACAAAAACTGGCGGTTCCGCAGAGCGGCCAGTATGAAGGTAGAGATGATACCGACGGTACCCTCAACAGCAGCTTTATCCTTGGGAGCACGGACTCTGGCAGGCAGAATTGCCGTGCCGTAATGCTCTGCCAGCTCCTGGTACGATTTGTTGAGAACGACCTCATCTTTCCCATGCTTTTGCACGCCGGTTTTCAGGTTGTCGCACTGGATGATCCGGGTGACACCGCCGAAGTATTTGTAGGCATTCACATGGGCAGTGGTCCACGACTCCTGGTTCATGGAGAAAAAGGCTTCTACATAACTGTAGCCGCTGTACGGCAAGGTTGCCACGAACACATAGGCTGGGATAATTTCACCGGTGTCTGTGTCAATAACAGCGGCAGTATCGCCGGCCCAGTCCACCTGCATAACCTCACCGGGTTTGTGGTTCAGGTGCATGGTGGCGTTGACCTTTGTCAGATAGTCGGCATAGTACTTGTTGAACTGGGTTGATTGGTATGGAATCTCGCCCACCGCCCGGCACTGGTCGCAGTATTCCAGCCACAGCAGGTTCAGCGTAACACCGCTGCGCTGGAGTTCCTTGTGGACATAGTCGTAGTCCGGCATCTTGTAGACAGGCTTTGAGGGGCTGGTCGGAAACATACGCTCTGAGAGCTGCTTATCCGACATTTCCTCCGGCAGCGGCCATTGCAGGCCACAGTTCGCTGCCCGTTGCATGGTTGCTGCCACAGTGTTCCGAGCGCACTGGCAGCTTAACGCGATCTCGGTCTTGTTGAGGCCCAGACTGTGGAGTCTGAGGATCTCACGGTAATTGGTCATACAGGTGACCTCCTTGTAGATATTTACGCCAGAAATCTGACGCATATCTACATTTTACCGCAGTGCTCAACGACGGCGGCAAGGGTGCTCAATCCCGCCGGAATGGATGCTCAATTTGAGCGGTCGAGGTGCGCAATCTGGGGCGGAATACTCACCCCAAACTGCCGTTTTTTATTGCAGTGCCGGGGGTATTCAAAAAACAATTATTTGAAATTTATAAGAATAAACTGGGTTCGCTGATTATGGCTGCCTTTCAAGAACATCGCTTCGGCTTATACTATGTTTTTCTAAAAAGTCAGCAATCATTTTAGGATCTTCCAAGCCGTGCGGATGATGGTCGGCATTCTTTTTTAAGTGCACTTCAAGTATTTCACCTTGCTTACGATAATACTCTTCAAGTATTTCCCCGTTTTCTTTGTATGGCACCACATGATCATCATCTCCGGCAACAAGAATAATTGGTATATGATGTTCAGCTAACACATGCATCAGATCAACAGGATTCTGCCTATAGTTAAGCATTTGTGAAACGCTTCGTCCGGTACACTGGTGATACTCGACAAAAAAATTTGCTCCATCACCAAGTCCGCATGGACAGCTGAGCAGATTCATAACCGGTGCATCCAAATACAGGCAATTAAACAAATCCGGACACATCGCAGCCGTTTTTACAGCAAACAGTCCACCGCAGCTCATTCCAATTCCAGCGCATTTTGTCTCGAGCCTATATTTTTCTGATACAAAGCGTATGAAATCACACTTACGATGCAAATCTTTTTCTTCTGCCCACCGATTATCATTCTGAATGAATGCAACATGCCATCCTCTTTTCAGAAGTTCAATTTCCAGTTCCGGAAACGCACCAAAATACTCTGTTTTGATTGCCCATTTTCCATTTGCTTTTTCTGCTGGAATGAGGACTTTTGCACATTGTCCTTGGAACGTAAAGTGTTCTTGTTGAAATTCAGAGAACTCGCTATACTCAATAATTGGCATTGTTCTTCCTCCTATCTCTTTTTTCAGAATATGCGTATACGCAGATATATTCACTTATCCTATCTTTTTCAGCATCCGTAGGGTCGGCTGCATCTTTTTCTCCCACGCATTTGCAATGAGCCGGTGACCTGCAGGTGTGGGATGTACGCCGTCCTGCGTCCAGTGTTCCGGCGGAAACATTTCACACGCTTCATCGAAGATCTTCTGGAGGTCTAAAAATTCTGATCCGAATTCGGCTACAAGGCGGCGCGTGATGGCATTGCGAAGCGCGACCTCCTTATAGAATCCATCCCATTGTGTACCATCTGTCGCTGTTCCATGCGTCAGAAATGCGCCAAGCAGAATGAGTTTCGCTTCGGGGAGCGTCCTTTGGGTGTATCGCAGCAGCACCCGATAGGTCTCCTCGAACAACTCCGCATCCACGCCCTCCTGCTGAGACAGCTCGTGCCAGACATCGTTAACGCCGATCAGGATCGAAATAACGTCTGGATGCAGATTGATGCAGTCCTTTTTCCAGCGGGCAAGCAGATTCGTCACGCGGTTTCCACTGATGCCGCAGTTCAGCACTTCAATATCCGTGCGATTCAGGCACAGATCTGCCTGGATCAGGCAAGGATAGCCGCTTCCCACAAATGTGCCGCTGTCATAGCTGCTGCGCAGGCAATCCGTAATGGAGTCGCCTTGAAATAGAATTCTCATATTTCCTCCTACTATTTAATTTGTATTAGTGTTTTTTCAGGAACTGGTCCATAACCAATCCCGTACAACGTATAGCCGTACATGGTGTGTATTCGTCCGTTCGTCAAATATTAATTATTAAGTGTTTCCATTTCAGCAATCATTCTGGTAGAACTTTTCTTTCTCGCTTCTACCCACATTTTACCACAAATTCCCTTAATGTGATCCACTTTCCGTTTTTGTCATAAGCGTCAGCGTGCCATCTTTCTCAACGCCCGTCTTTTCGCTCGCGGATATCGTTTTCTGTGTTTACCTTTTTGCCATGGCTATGTTTTCTTCAGTCTGACCGCCCAAACAGTTAGCACGGGCGGGAAGAACAAAGTCTATTAATTTGGATGTTGGATGGAAGCGCTAATATTTTTCAGTCGATTTCAAATTTATGAGTCGTACATCCGATGGCAATATTCCACACATTCTCTTGAATGAATTACAAAAAGCACTTTGAGAAGAATAGTTTAACCGCTCCGAAACTGCGTGTACAGATAACCCCTCTTTTAAAAGGACAGCAGCATATTCTGTCCGCAAATATCGGTAGTAGTGCATAATACCAACTCTGGAGTATGATGAGAAAACTCGTTTCAGGTTCGACTGGCTCATTCCCAACTCCTGCGCCAGTTCGCAGCAACTGAGATTGTCTGCTATTCTCTCCCGTAGGACTGTCATAATACGTGAATATTCCGGATTGTCTCTCGCAAGTTGGGCTTCACAACCCAAAATCGACAAAAGCAGCAGTTCTAATTGTGATTTAAGATTTTGCTGCACCATTAAATCGTTTGACTTTAACCTAAAAACGGTTCTGTTTTCGTGAATCTCATATATCTGTCTGATACAACGGATGAGGCGACAGATTTGTTGCTTTTGCTCTATGTTTAAATGATATATGCCCGCCGCCTCTTTCAGTGCAATAACTGCATCAAAAGATAATACCGCAAACGTATTCCTTTTCATTGAACAATTAAAATGCCGGTGCAGTTCCATCGGCGGATGTAAAATCATTTGGCCGTTTTTCAAGCAAACAGTTTGACCTTCTGTTTCTACACACACTTCGCCATCAAGCACAGCTACCAACTCCCAGAAATTATGTTTTTCCATATGTCCGGCAAATGAAGGCTCAAATGTTTCAATAAATGCCGTATGCAATCCACTGACAGTTACAGCGTTCTGAAGTTGACAGGTATGCCATGCAAATTCCTGCATGTTCATTCCTCCAGTTAGCCAAAGTATAAAAAAGAATGTCCGAATTTCTATATACACCAATGCGGCATGCATGCTATGATTTATTTATTGATAAAGTTAATGAAAGGATTGTCTTTATGAAAAAGCTCACGTTCATTCTAATCGGTGCTGGCAATCGCGGCAAATGTTATACACAGCACGCATATATGCACGGCGGATATGAACTGGTCGGTATTGCTGACCCAAACGAACAGACACGCGAATTTATGCGCGAACATTACCATATTCCGAAAGAAAACTGCTATAAAACCTATGACGAACTGCTGGCGCGGGGAAAAATCGCAGACTTTGCAATGATCTGTACGCAAGACCGGCTTCACTTTGCCCCTGCTATGAAGGCTATTGAACAAGGATATCCTCTTATGCTCGAAAAGCCTGTCGCACCGACTCCGGAAGAGTGCATTCAAATTCGTGATGCCGCAGAGCAAAAAGGTGTCCCTGTTGTTGTCTGCCACGTCCTCCGCTATACGCCTTTTGCACGAGCAGTCAAGCAGGTAATTGCAGAAGGTCGCCTTGGAAGACTCATCAATATCATTCATACAGAATGTGTTGGAAATATTCATTATTCGCACTCTTTTGTTCGTGGCCCTTGGCGCAACACAGAGGAATCCTCCAACATGCTGTTGGCAAAATCATGCCACGACCTGGATCTTTTGCAGTGGCTTCTGCAGAGCCAATGCAAAAAGGTACAGTCATTTGGACGCTTGAGCTATTTCCGCAAGGAGAATTGTCCAAACGATGCCCCCGAACGCTGTACTCTAGGATGTCCGTATGCAGAGCGGTGTCCCTACAACACGCTCAAAATCTATCGGGACTATCCCGCCGAAGAAGGGTATCTCTTCCCACCTCGCCATCCGGACGGCACACGTTTTACACCCGAAGAAACAGAGCAATGGCTGGAAACATCCGGTTATGGCAGATGTGTATTCCAGTGTGACAATGACGTTGTTGATCATCAAACCGTTAATTTGGAATACGAAAACGGTGAGACGGTTGTATTTACTATGTCTCCGTTTAACCAAGGTGGTCGTCGAATCCACATCATGGGTACAAAGGCCGAGTTAACCTCCACAGATTTTGACACGATCGAATTATTCACTTATTGCGATGAAGATCCGAGCTCCGAACGATATGGTCATAACCGTCGAGATATCATAAAGACCTCAGAATTCGAAATCGACCAAAGCATAGCTGGCGGTCATGGCGGCGGCGATATTGGCATTATGGATGATTTGTGGAAATTGCTGTGTGAAGGAAAGAAAACACCTTCTGTTTCTGACATCCGAACTTCCGTCGGCAATCATCTAACTGTCTTCGCAGCTGAATATTCTCGCACACATGGCGGGGTTCTGACAACAGTTGATGCATATATCCATTCTATTCAAACCTGACCCGCGCCAACATTTAACCGCACTCAATGGAAACCATACTCCAACCGCATTTCTGCTTTTATAGCACTGCCATGCCAGGCATATGGCATGGCAGTGTTTTTTTGCGCCTAAGAGCAGATTAATGCAGTAATTGCAGCTATACCCAAAAACAGCAAAGATTCTGCTTTCCCGTTCTCTAAATTTTTACGATTCATTTTTCGCAACAAACCAGTTTTGATCGGCGTTTCCATCAAATTTCCATTGTATAATTTGTGTTCCATTTTCAGAAGAATGGTTTGATGGCGTAAGACATATTTTCTTATTTCTTTTGCTCACGATTTTAAATGCCCCAGACCCCGCATCAACCAGAGACCAGAATTGCGAAGCATTTCCACTATTGTTATAAACAATAATTCCTTCCCCGCTGGTTGATGAGTGGAACGATGGTGTAATCACATAGCCGGTGGAAATATTCACGATCTGGACATATCCGCCACTCTTTGCAAAATGCCAGAGCTGCGCGTCACTGCTCTTAACATCATCGAGCATAAGAATATCCCCATCATACTCTGGAGTTCTCGCCGCTAATGCTTTTCCGCTCGAACTGTTGATAATTCGATATTCTTGATATCCGAAAACCGGTGTTAAGGTGACATCTCTATTTGGCATAATAAAGCTGGTATCAGAAAGCCACATTAGATCAGTCTGCATTTCGAGACCCCGGTTAAACTTGCGATATACCTCCGGAGCCACGGTTAAATTAACTGTTTCACCAGAAAGGTAAAACCCTGCGCCGCTTACAGTACCACCTTCAGCATCAAGAATGGACAGCAATGGAACAGATTCAAGCAACCACACCTGCGAACCATTATCCATTCTCTGTTCAAGATAGCCATCTTCAGATATTGACAAACAGATCGACGCATCTCTATAACTTTGAATTTTATAGATTCCTGCTTCCTGCTCAATAAGTCTCCAGTATTGCGATGTAGTTCCCTGGCGAGTATAAGAAATCACACTTGCACCTGAATCCACAGAATGGTTCGAGGGAGTCAGGACTCGTCCGGTTTTTGCACTAACAATACAGTACACACCATCGAAGACTTCATCCATAATCCATGCCCGATCCGCAATTTCAGAATTAACAGGCACCAACTCCCCGTCACTGCTCCCCTCATGCAGAGATGCATCATGCGCTTCGTCATAAATTACAAAAGCGCGCCCGCTAAGTACTTGTTGACGTTGGGTAGGGGACTCTGAATTTTGAGCTCCCGCAAAATCGATAATCTCTTGAGCATGTGTTGGCAAAGCAGAATTAGTATATCCCCAGTTTTCCTTCAGTGTATTTGTGCTTGGGCAACGGTAAACCTTCATGCCGTTTGGAAAATAGTTGTGTGTAATTGTATTACCGTGCGTTGACTGATACTCTGGGCCACCGCATGCATCATTTACTAATAGCCAATAACTTGTCCCTTGACTCGCTGGTAACACAACGTTATTGATCACAGTATAGCCTCGCGTACCATTGTCCAAGTATAAATAGGCATATAGATTTTCTTGTCGATGCAACACATTATCCCGAATAATTGAGTTATCTTGTCGGCCTAGCGTATAGATTCCGCCACCATCGAAAGCTTGATTCATATAGTTGTCAATATAATTGCACGACACTCTATTAGCACCAACGGCATCATAATTATAAAAATCGATATCCAAGCCGCCCCAGCCCCAGCCAACAGAAATAGCAGTATACGGAAGATCAGAAAGTGAGTTGTGATCAACTACAAGCCCGTGAACATACCCTCCCATGATTCCAACGGCACTAACAATCTCATTTCCTATTCTCGTTATCGTGTTCTGTGTAATCACATTATCCGCAACATAGGTCGTTTCGTCTTTCGTATTGTGGTTCTTTTCAAAATCTATACCGCCGATAGATATTCCATTTAGGGCAACATCTTGGATCGTACAACCGGTTATAGTATTACGTTTACATCCCTCGCCAAAAGCAATTGCCGATGATCCTATTCGTTCTATTGTACAATTTTCAAACCGTACATCCTGTGTATATTCAAATTCTATCGCACTATGGGATACCTTTTCAACATTATCGCCAACCATCGAAACGCCAGCTTGATGATCTGCGTAGCCTATATCGCTTCCGGGCCGCAGCCATGTAGTATCAGAAAAAAATAAATTGATAAATGATACATTTCTTAGGATCTTTTCGCCATTCCCATTCAAATTTCCATCTATCAACGTTTCCTGCCTGCCCAAAACAATCACATGGTTATATGGTGCATCTCCAGCAGACGCCATGTAGTATAAGAAGCCCTCAGTTCTATCAAGATACCACTCCCCAACCTGGTCAAGTAATTCAAACGCATTTTCTATAGTATCCGGATAGAGCATACCAATATTCCAATTTGCAAAGTGACAAGTCCATTGCCAAAACGGTTGATCCATATATATTTTCCCGTTTTCTATTCTGTTGACAGACCCCCATTGATGTGCCCATTGGACTTGCTGGTGAATTTCTATGTCATCCTGATTCCTCCAACTACTCATGTTGGAATATACACCTGAAGTTGGAAGGTTAAAGCCATTCTGCCTGTCCAACACAAAACCTTCAGGCCTTCCCTCGCTACGCGCGCGTGTCGCTTTCACTCCATCGACATATAGATGACGAGAATAAAATCCATTCGTATCAATAGGTGCTTTCCAGATGTTCCGACTGCTATCGTACACACTCCAATTTTCAATGCGCATGCCACCACTAATGGTAACTTTCTCATTCTGGAAGCTTGTATAAATAATTCGATGTCCGTTAAATCCTGAGTCCAGCCATGAGAAAGAAATCACATCATCCAGATAGTACGTTCCGCCTCGCAAAAATATATAAATGTCTCCTGTCGCGTTTTGGTTAATTTCCCGCGCAGCCTCCTGCGCTCTTTTTATCGTAGAAAAAGGGTGTGCAATAGAGCCATCTGCATTATCGCTTCCGTTTGGTGATACATAAAACGATGTAAAGGCAGCAGCATTTAGGGGCAAGCACAGGGCATAAAACATAAGAGCAAGCCCAATAAATAATGAAATTACTTTTTTCATCCGTCTCTCCTTTCATAACGCGGTGCGGTTGACTTGCAGTTCATTCGCAAATGTTTTTTACAATGTATCTGTCACCGACCTTTCCATCGAGCCCAATTTGTCTTATGTCAGAAAAAATACCATTCTCGCATTTGACTTCCATTATTGTTTCAGCATCCACAAACAATTTAAATGCAACATTCCACTTCTTTGGAAACGCCGGACAAATAAATATCGTACGCCCCTCCACCTGCATCACCATTTTCTGAAGTTGGTTCAGAATGTTTGCACCATGATCCGTATCGGGAACTGCATCATAAATCGGCCCCCACATTCCTGGGAAGCGTGTTCCGGGATTTTGAAGTGCACAGTTTCTGCGCAGAATTTCCGCTGCGTCTTCCTCAAGTCCAAGAAGTGCTGCCACAACGCCGGCACTTTGCCAGCCGGAATAGCTTGGGGCCTTTGGCGTCAAACCGATTTGAAACGGCTGATCGATCCCATACTCTTTCGTTCGTAAAGAATATGTTTTCTTTGCCAGTTCAAGATTCGGTTTATTCTGCATATAGTTTCTAAATGGGTAGATCGCATATAGTTCAGGCACTTCCACATTATACCGTTCCTCCTGGAATGACTCTGCTGGCAGGAGCGTGTCTTCATTGCACGGAATTGGAGGAAGCTTTTTCTGATACTGTAAATAATACAGCCGCTGCTGTTCAGGCAATGCGCGGATAGACAATACCCGCTGTAGGGTGCTGTGCAGTCCGGCAATGATCGGTATCGGATTGATTGTATCGCGGTAGGTTTCTATGCAGTTCAGCGGCCCGATTTGCATTTTTCCGTTTTCAACACTTGGGAATCTTGTTTCGATGTAACGCAGAAGATCATAATAATACGGAAGCAGCGTAGCTGTCAGGAACGCCTGATCACCTGTAAAGAAATAATAGTCCAACATCAGTCCGCTGAGTTCAAGTCCCGGCGAAATATCGACTGCGCCGCCCCAGCGGTTTTCTGCATATCCATCCGGCACGTTCACGCGATTCGTTCCGTATATTTCCGGTGACTGAAGGCCGCAACTCAGCGTCATTTCGGTATTATGCTGTCCCTCCGCATGATAATACCGCATAGCACGGAACCGGTTTATCTCCTGGAAACGGCTATAATATCGGAATAATGTCAGCAGCGGCTCAGTTTCGCCGCGCTCCAGCATCGCGTAATAGGGATGCCTGACATTTTGCCACAAATGCTCTCTGCACCACGAGCGTTCATCCGGGTTCACATTTTTCATCTGCACTGCCGGCTGTGCAGTACATACTCTTCCGAAATTCTGCGTTGTATAATGCTCGTCCAACCCCGGGCAAAGGTTAAACAGCATACCACTGTAAAGGATCGGCATCGCACCTCCGCTGCAGCATGCCGTCATGTATTTTGTAAGTGTATAGGCTTTCGTAATCTGCGATGTACACGCACAGCTATACTCTGTCGGCTCCTGCATATACGGCTCAAGTGACGCTAAATAATCGTTTTCTGCTGCGGGGTCTCCATCTACAAAAATGTAGCTTTTATCCCAGTATGCCTCCCATGCTTTTTGCGTATTTCGTTCGCTTTCCTCCAGCGGCTCCATATGCACAAGTCTTGTATGCAGCGCGTCACAAAACGCTTCCACGCTCTGCTGCGCGCTGTGCGTCAACACACGGATGGAAAATGTGCGCTCTGACTGCTCAATATCCAGCACCCCTCCGAAAATGCGGTCCTGCAGCAAATTCGGGATCAGCGCCTGCGCATCACTGACATTTTGAAGCTTGGCGATTTCTTCAATAAACGTCTGACTGTTCTTATGATAAAACAGTGTTTTTCCGTCTACCTGCTGCACAACGTCCGCCGATTCTTGTATTCCATGTTTGAACTGGAATTCACCAAACGGCTCGTACGGCGCTGTCCGCCACGTGTGATACGCTGCAGAAACCACAACAGGCTTACAAAACTGTCCTGTTATGCAAAGGCAGTGCGTATTGCGCGCGACCCACAGTTTTACCATCCCATCACGGCCGCTAATCTGGATTTGCCCTTTTGTCAGACGCAGCTTCTGCATATATGCTTCTTTTGTAAACTGCACTGGCGAAAAGCGGAGCTGTATCTCGCCAAGCTTGATTGTTCGATCCAGTTCGGAGAGCGCGTCAGACCTGGATAAGTAGCAGTGTAGCACACCGTCTTCTGTTACCCATGCGCTGACAGCCAGTTCTCCGTCACCCAGCGGCATCGCGCTGCGATCAGACTGTCCAAGGACATTATATGTAATATCGCACGCCGAAACCCGTTCTTGAATTTCTTTGTATTTCATCTTTTAACTCCCGCTATTATTTGCAGTAATTGTAATCAAACTTTCCTCTGGTGCAGAAAAATTCTGCGAATCAATCTGTATTAAAAACGTTGCGATCCAGCTCCCATCTTCTCTGTGGAGTTGATACGGCAGATTCCCCACACGCTTCCAGTTTTTTTGTGAGCATAATAGTGTGATTTTTTCCGGCTTTTCCGAAAAGCGAATCTCTATTGGGAAATATCCAACGCCATGACGGACGCGGAACATACCAGTCTGTGTACACCCTGTAACATGCAGCGCTACACGAAGTATTGGATCCTGTGATACAACGCTTCCGGTAACGGCACTTGCCGACCATTTCCCATGTATTGCTTCCATCTGGATTGGACAATAGCTATCTGGATGATCTAAAATGAGTTGATAATACGCTTTTTCTGTTGCGCTTATATCTGTTGCGTATTTCACTGTCGGGACATACTCCCATGTGATATGCAAATGATCTCCTGCGCATATGTGCAGATCTTCTTCCGGATATAGGCCAAGCCAAAATTGCGTTGTAATTCCGTCAAATACATCAATTTGCAAACGTTTTGCTTGAAGCATCATATGTGGGTGGTTCTTGATACTAATCGAATATGAGCGGAGAATCATTCCTTTATTCCCGTTCGGTTCTCTGAATTGCTCGTCGATTATTCCACCGCGGTACGCCGAAAACCACATATTAGCTCTTAGTGGTTCCGGTAGAATTGCTTCAGTCGTTCCAGCACAGAGGTCAACCAGCGCATCTTCGCAGACCTGTTCCTCTTTCCCCCAAGCATATTTTGCATATCTTGATCTATCATAACCGGGACATCCCAACCATGCTGCCGTCAAATCCTTCAGTGTGATATCTGTATCCGCTGTATAATCCGCATGAAAAAAGACACGTGCCAAATCGTTTGATGAGAAAATAACAGATTGGATGTCCCCGTGAATCGCCCCGTCATCCGAAATCATATGATATCGAACGCTGCTGCAAATCGGACCATAACTGAGGAATTCACACCTTGCAGCGAGCATTTTATGGACAGTCTGATCTTGCGGTATACGATATCGCAAGAAATCGCCGCCGCCATTATTGGGTCCCCATTCATGAGCCGTGTCAATTGGTCGAATATCTGTAATTGCGCAGTCTGTCATATGGGATTCCGGGCATATGCAAAGGCTCTCCTGTGTTCCAATGAGTCCTTGCAGCCAAAGTTGAACTGCCGTCCGATCAAGAGGATTCCCGTAATGCGGGTTGTCATCCCAGCCCAGAAGTGACAACTGTAAAAATGTTGCAGCACGGATTCCTTTGACTTTTCCACGACCAACTGTTACTGTTTCGCAAAATGGTTTTTCCTTTGAGCAGCAGCCTCTTGCATAGAGGTGAATCCATCTGTGCGTGTAAGGTCTCGGATAATCGGGAAACTCATGTCCGTCAATCGATATTTGCCATGCCGTGCCGGAAGGCAACCCCTCTGTATTTTCTGCATATACGCACACGCCCATAGCATTTACCGCATCTGGTAAATCTGCCCCTATAACGCTTCCATCAGGACGCAGTCTGGCCTGGCCTTCACGATACAAGCCCAATCTGAGTGCTATTGGCAATTTCGAATCGGTTTCCGCGTAAATTGCGATTTGCGATTCATCGGCATTTAATATTGGAAATATCCAACCAGCAGATAGCGGATCATAAATCCCATTCACCCAGTTTGTTCCAATTCGTGCCCGAACAAATACGTTTTTTTGATGCGCCTGAAAGGAGGTTTCAGCCGGCAACTTCAATGGCTCCCAATACGTAGTCAGCGCAGTACCAAAGCTCTGGAATAGGATCTCATCCTTGGATACGCTCAGTGTTTCCATCGCATGGATAAGCACGCCACCCTGTTTGCACTGCAGCCATGCTGTATTTTGCATTGGCCGCAAAATCGCAGTGCGGGTGTTGAAACACAGGCGAATCTCTGTATTTGCGTCTCTTAATGGTTGACGAGTATTTTTATCCAAAAGTAAAAGAGTCGCGGTAAACAAATCATTCCAGCAATAGAACGCAATCTCAAACTCAGCGTCAGCAAGTCGGGCTCCGCTCTTATCATAAAGGCCGCATCCCTTCATCCGCAGCTGGTGGCATATGCAACCGGAGTCATATACCATAATACTCTTTTGCGTATCCTTCTTTGGATCGGCCCGGTAACAGACTCCATTAATTATGGCCTCCACCCGCATGTCGAGCGGTATTTCCGGTGCTGGCAGACGGAGTCCCAGGAGCCCCTCCGCAGCTGGAAACACTTCCAGTCCACTGATACCCCATTTTCGTCTTGAAAGATCAAGTCTATATTTCTTTGAGGCAACATGCGCGGTTTCATCTGGGTTGATAGCTTGATTTTTTCGGTTATGAACACTTTCAAATCCGCCATCCCACCAGAAGTAAAACGCAGTATCGTCCATATGTTTCCCTCTCCTTATCGAAATTATCTCTGGGTATGTCAGCAAATGTACCCAAATTACTTCGACATTGATCCGATCGTCATTGCATTCGCAAGCTGCTTATTGCAGATACAGTACATAATGATTGCAGGTATAGAAGACATCAGAATCGCCGCGCCGATTTCTCCCCAGTGCAGCGCGTATTTGGAATTGAAAAATCCAGCAATCATCAGCGTGATTGGCTGGCGTGACTTGCCAAGGCAGAAGATTTTAAACGTTCCATATTCATTCCAGATGTTAAGGAACGTTAATACAAACCGCGTCGTGATCCCCGGCCGCAGCAGCGGAACGATAATTTTCAGGAAACACCTTACCGATCCGCAGCCATCGATTGCTGCTGCCTCTTCCAGTTCTTTTGGCAGTGCTTTGATAAATGCCCCAATCAGGAGAATGCCTGTCGCCAAATTACCTGTCACGCATGGGATAACAACAGCCCAAAAGGTTCCGATCAATCCAAGTGATTTCAGAATCAAAAAAACAGGCACAACCAGACACATACCTGGAACGGCAAGTCCAAGAACAAAGTATCGCTCCACAAATTTCGCCGAGCGTTTGTGCATCCTGTAGATGGCATATGCGGCCATTGTACAAAAAACGCAGACCAGCGAAGCGACAGCGAATGCGTACAGGAAGCTGTTCAGCATACCTCCGGCAATATCAATCTGATTTAATACAGATTTGAAATTATCAAAGCTAAAGCTGCGCGGCGGAGAAAACGGAGAAGCACTGGCCTCGCTCTGCGTTTTGAAGGAAAGGCAGACCATCCAATAGAGCGGAAACAGGAAAATGACCGAAAATAGAAGCAATACGCCTTTTCGAATAAAGCCATGTCTGCCAAGCTGTTTTCTATTTAAAAAATGTTTCATGCTCGTATGCCCCTTAGTATTCAATATTTTCCCAGTCCGTTGCCTTATGCAAAATAATTGAAACTACCAGGCATTCGATAAAGAATACCACTGCCATTGCACACCCCAGGCCAAATTGCAGCTTTTTCATACTGGTATTTACAATTTCCAGCATAGGTACAGTTGTATATTTTGCATATGTGACACTGATTACTTCGATCAGCGCATAAATGCAAAGTGTGCCGATCACTCCGGTAATCAAATCATATTGAATGATGTTCCGCAGTAGCGGCAGTCGGATTTTCCAGTCGGCGGAAGCTGCGGTGCATCCATCCAGCATTGCAGCTTCTACATAGTTTTTTGGTACCCCACGAAGTGCGGCACACTTAATGATCACACCTGCGCCAAGGCCGCACCATACATTACAGATCCCGATACACCAAATCGCAGTATCCTTGGAAGAGAGCCACGAGTGCTGCAACGCACCGAGGCCAATCGCTTTTAAAATTGAATTTACAAGTCCCCAGTTTGCGTTATAAATTCCTTGAAACAGCTTTGCTACCGAAGTAATTGCGAGAATCGATGGGACGAGGGCAGCAAACCGGAATACTGTGCTTACCCAGCCCGATGTCCGATCAAGCGCAAACGCAAGCAGCCACGAAAGCGGCATACTGATAAGCGTAAGCAGGAGCAGCTTCAAAATGTTGATCTGGCTCATCCAAAAGGTCTTGTCCGAGAATACTGCCTTATAATTCTCCCAACCGACCCATCCGAGATTCATAATACTGTTGTTGTTTTGAAAGCTGATTGGGAGCATTACGAAGGCTGGTGCAATCAGAAACATTGTAAACAAGATCAACGCCGGCAATAAAAAAACAGTATAAATACTATTTTTATAATACTTTTTCATATTAGTTCCTCTGTACTAAAATCAAAATCTAAAAGCGGCGGGCATTTTCCGCTTTTATCAGCACAAAAATGCCCGCCCGCATAGTTCCTATTTGTGTTCGAAGGCAGTCCTATCAGAAAACCTCGAAGAACGTATTCTGTTCCCAAATTGCCTGCATCGCATCGCAAACATCATCTGCCGTCATATCAGAATCATCCATCAGCCATTCATTGATAACAGAGAAGTATTCCGTCTGCGAATTCGCATCCAGCGCATTCGGATAGAATGCACTGCCCCAAGTCGTCACGTTCTTAAACATCTCATAGCGGTCTGCGTCCAGATCATTTACGAAGGCGATTTCGCCATCGACCTTATAGTTCGTTACAAGACCATTATCAAAATTGCGCTTTGCTTCTTGCTCAATCAGTGTCTTCAGAACTGCAACCGTCAACTCGGGATCTTCCGTAGACGCGCTTACGCTCCAACCGTTGAGGAAGGAACCCCAGCAGGTGTATGCTGCGCCGGACGGATACGCTTCATTTGCAGAAGGCAGGAAGAACTGTCCAACCTCAAAGTCTGTCTGCCCAGCGATTGCGCCAGAGTTCCAGCTCATCGTAGACATGATTGGTGCCTTTCCCTCGACGAACTCCGAAATAGATGCCGTTGCATCCTTCTCAACTGTTCCGATTCCAAGCGCGCCCATATCAACCAGTTGCTGAATGTTTGCGATTGCTGCACGGATACGGGGATCGTTGAAATCCGTCTTGTTGGCCATCAGATCAGCATACGCTTCCGGATCGTAGCACACAATAGCCTGCTCAAGCCAATACACGCTGGTCGTCCAGCCGGAATGCGACAGCGGAATGTCATATCCGTTATCCAGAAGTATCTGGCAGGTGTTCAGAAGATCATCGAAATTCTTCGGTGCCTCCAGTCCGCAGGCAGCAAAGACGTCTTTGTTATAGTAGTAGACACTGGTGTAGAAGGTATCTGTGCCGGAACCTACCGCCCAGACTCTGCCCTTACTGTCATTATAGAAATTCGGATTGTTAAAGTTCTCTGTGAACCAGTCAGAAAGATACGGCTTCAGATCCAAGCAGATACCGGCTTCAATCTGCGCGGTCGAAACCGTACCAAACCAGATATCCGGGAGTTCACCGACCGTTGCCAATGTTTCAACCGGAACGTCCTGAAGCGGAACAAATTCCACATTCAATCCCGGGAACTCCTCCGCAATCGCTGCTTTGGCATAGTTGTCAATGACATCATTCCATGTATCATCAGAGTTGAACATGATCTGGATCGATTTCCCTTCGTACTCTGCACCGGGTGCAACATCATTGGGAACATCCGTCTCAGTTGTGTTTTCCTGTGCTGCGGGAGCAGTTGTCTCACTGTTGGTTTCCTTCGCTGGTGCAGCTGCGCAAGCCGCAAGCGAGAGGATCATCATCAGGGTAAGAAGCAGCGCAATAACCTTTTTCATTTTTTCCTCCTTAAGATTTGTTTTTTATTGCTTGTTGCAATCCGGTTTGCAATCTCACTATGTACATTCTAGCATCTATATGCAAAGTATCAATGCGCATATTCGGAAAAAACATGTATATTTCGGTAAAATAACAAGTTGTTCTGTCAAAACAGCAGCGTTCATTCGGCGAATTGTACACTATTTTTTACATTTTCAAATTAACCCATGCTGTTTCCATATTAAAAATTACCACATTTAAATCACGATTTGTCCATGTAGAAGAAGGAATATGGATAAATTGCATCTTAGCGTTCACAGAAGCGCTTTCCGGATATAACTTGACATATTCCGCATCCATGTTGTACCTTATATTTGCCGGAACGACATCAGAAAGGTGATCTGCTATGTATATAGAAAAGAACGACACAATCAAACTGCTCGATCAAACGGCTGTGCGCATCTCTGACTCCGGATATGCCATCGTAGATTGCGAGTGGATTATGGATCAGCTTCCATCAAATTTCTCCAGACTATATTTCATTTGCAGTGGTGAAGGTGAAATTTCCTACGCTGGCCAAACTGTTATCCTGCGTCCCTGTCATATGTATCTCATCCCGCCCGGTCTGCAATTTGAGTACGGCTGTGAAAATAGCATGGAAAAGATTTTTTTCCATATCTCTGTTATTCTACAAAACAACTTTGATTTGTTCGATAATCTTTCAAAATGCTATGAGCTCCCGCTTGAACCGGGCTATACCGAGAAACTGATAGAGGCATACCGCACAAAGGACATTTTCCGTGTTCAAGCGGCAATTCACACTGCACTTGCCCGCTTTTCCGAATACATAGACCTTTATCAGCGGCTGCATCAAACATATTCTCAGTTGATTCTTGATGCGTTCCGATACATAGAGGCCAATCTTTCTGCCAGTCTGACCGTAAAGGAAATCTCGTCCCACCTGATGGTTTCTGTCAGCAGTCTCTCGAAGCGCTTTCATACTGAAGTCGGCTGCTCTACAAGTCAGTACATCGATATGCTGATTATGCAAAAAGCGAAATACTTGTTGCAGTCGAGCGATCTGTCCATCGGGCAAATTGCAGATCAACTGCATTTTTGTGACCGCTTCTACTTTGCGCGTTTCTTCCGTAAGCACGCAGAGGAAACGCCGAGTCTTTTCCGGCGGAGATATGCCGGAAAAAGGTAAGCTCCGTTTTCACCGAATGCGGCAATCTTCTGCCTGAATGTCTTGGTGAAACGAAGACAGAAGCTGCTCTCCTTTTGGAACGTATCCACGATGGAATCCACCATATCCTTGAGCGGCTTTTTGAGATATCCGTACTTGCTATTTGCCGCCGACCATGCGCAATTCCAGCGCAAGCCCAGCAGCTTTTGCTGAATTGTTTCTGGTGGATTTTCAACAGACTCCAGATGGTCAACAATTTTGCGCATGGTCTCCCGTGCCGCCTCGGTCAAGTCTTTATAGACAATATTCTTCAGCTCATCGGCACAGATCATATTCCTCAACGCAGATTGCAAGTACAGTAGATTGTCTTTGCACAGAAAGCCATACTTCAGGTCAGCCGACCAGCGCATCATGTGGATATGCGGATAATCGCCTTCGTCGTGAAAGGCTGCGACGGCGAAATCTGCATGGCTTCCGCGAAATCCGCCTGCTTAGAGCGCAGGAGCACCAGCCAGCTTACAGCATTGTCGTAACCAAGGCACAAGACATCTTCTCCGTGGCGCGAGTTAATTATCGGTTAGTAAAACGTAGTTTTTTAGAAGGCAACTTGTAAGTTTTTAGGATTTATCTGAAAACAGCAATTATATGTGTAAAATGCTGAAAGCGACACACGAAGTGGCAACACGCGCCTCACGGCGCGGTACAAGCGCTCAGCATCCCCGCCGGGTCGATAGGGACGGTCTTTTTCACGGGTGAAAGATCGGCACCTTTGAGGGAAATCCACCGTTTGCCGTTGCTGCGGTAGGTATCCGCCAGAATTTCGTTTTTCCTTAGAGCCGCAATGCGTTCCCGCACCAGGCAGGTGACCTTCTTCGGCGTGATACCGAGCCTGCCGTCAGTGTCGATCTTTGCGGACAGTGCCGATAGGGAACCGAGATATGCAGAATCGGCACAGAGCAATTCAGAGAGAAATTTTGTGAGTTGAAGCGTTGAAATCTTAGGGCAACACCGCACAAATGCTACAATACGCATTGCCGGGCAGCCATTTTGTAAGAATCAATAGGTCGTCCCGTGCGTTTGCTCGCAGGAGCGCACAGATTCAAGCTGCCAGACAGGGTCTGTCAGCCAGAATCAGATTTGCTAACGAGAACATGATATTGAATTTGGCTCTCTGCTTTTCGAGCCCTCGGTATCGTGTTTTTCGGAAACACAGCTGTTTTTTCTTGACGACACCGAATACGTGCTCCACTTTCACGCGGACAGCCGCTCCTGCAATCCGTTCTTGATCAGCAGATTGCGAAAACGGCCAAGGGTATCGCCGTCCGGAACCTGATTGCTGGAATCGATGCCGCAGAAATCCGAAAACGAACGGCTGGATCAGGCATAGCCATTCCTTCCACGGGACGATCCGTTCGAGCTGAGTCAGAAACTCTTTTTTCTTTGTCTGGGCTTCGTTTTGCTCTTTCTGTGCAGTATTGCCCTATATTTTTTTTGCAAATCGCTTGCTGCATCTTCAGCCTACGCCGCATTAAAGTAAGGCGCTAGCCGTCCGGGTCGGTTGCCTGCGTCGTAAAATCAATCAGCAGCTCACCGAGCGCAACAACATCATACATACTCATTCCTCCGTGATCGCAATGCTCCATGTGTTTTCGTACTCCGCCCCCGGTGCAAGGTGAATCAGATCGCTCTTGCAGCTCAGTTCCTCCACCACGTCCTGCCGCGATGGAAGCGACGACCACGGCTCAATGCAGACATACGGCGCATCTGTGTGCGGCATATGCCAAATTCCAAGATACGGCATCTGCGGATAGGCCACGGTGACGGCGCGCGGTCACGCCAGTATTTCGCATCGCCGTTCCAGAGGAACTGCGTGCCATGTCTGGAGCGCAGCTCCATCATCTGCGCGCCGAGCGAATCGACGTGCAGGGTCAAATTTTCATTTTGCAGCTCGATCATGGCTCAGTCCTTCGCCGCTGGATACTCGTTGCAGAGCAGACGGTACGGTGCTTCGTCCTCCTCGATCTTCGGGAAACGTCCGACCGGCGGATTGAAGCGATTGTCGGTGTTGTCGTCGTTGCACTGGCTGACTTCGCCCAGCAGGACGGCGCCGGTGGCGGGTTCGACCTCGAAATCGTGGTACATATACTGCTGGATATGAATGCTCTCGCCCGGCGTGAGCTTGATTTGCGTTCCAGCGGGGACAATGTAGGTTCTGCCGTCGCAGTGAACGGTCACGTCAGATTCCTTGTCGATGGACTCGTCGGGCAGGCTTTTATAGACGCGAATGAGGATGTTGCCGCCGCCGCGGTTGATAATGTCCTCGGTCTTGTACCAATGGAAGTGGTTCGGGGAATATTGCCCCTCCTTCATATAGAGCAGCTTCTCAGCGTAGACCTTCGGATACTTGTCCTGCATGGCGCGATTGCCGTCGCGGATCGTAATGAGCGACATACCGACCTTGTCAAAGTCACCGAGACCGTAATCGGTAATATCCCAGCCGAGCATACAGTCACGCACTTCATCGTATTCGTGCCCCTTGGTTTTCCATTCCTCGGGCGTGAAGCTGCAGAACGGCGGCAGGAAGCAATGCTCGCGTGTGCACATAGCTTCGAGTTCTTTTAAGGCTTTGTTGATTCCAGATCTTTTTAAAACAGTTCCTCCGATATTTGATCAATATTCCTGTCCTATGGCGCTGTATGAAACTGCAGCAATACCATTTGCAATGATTGTTTGCCCAAGTCATATCTGCATCAAAATATGGATGTTGGCTTCATATTTCCTTTTTTGTCAATACAGTATGTACAAAACTGGTATGCGCCAAGTTCGATTTCACATTTCGTATCCCACACCGGCAAAGAAATAGTGGCCTTGACCGGAACACCTTGTGTATTCCACAGCCGTGCTACATAGCCGTCCTTCTGTGCATCGTAATACAACGCTGCAAGCTGTACACTCAATTCCGAGAGCAGAAGCATCGGCTTGGGCTGGACGCCGTCTCCGGACGGAAATGCTGGGATCATAAACGGTTCCTCATTCATGATCTGTGCTTCAAAATCCACTCGTTTGCGGCGCTCCTCGGTGTTGCCGCCACAGACAGTAAAACGCAGATGATGTTCGCCCTGATCCATGCGCGGAATGAAACGTTCTTCATGCACCAGCTTGCGTTCTCCGATTGGATGTGCGGCATATGCGGAAGCACGTAAGAGTGACAAAAACACTGTGTTTCCAACGCAATGCGAACCGTATGTGCCGGTGTTGCAAATTGTCAGCGCATGCTCTGCGTCAAAACGCCCGCACCATTTCTGGCTGACGCATTCCGTCCCATCCTGTGGTAATTCTCCGCTTCCGAATATCCCTTGTCCAAGATATTGTCCGCTGATCGTAGTGGGGATTTCCAGCTTCAGCATCGTATCCGCTTCATTCCATGATATATCCTGCGTAATTTCAAACGAGGATCCCGTTTTGGGAATGCAGTATGTCTGCACGAGTCTGGACTTCCCCCAAACAAACTCGGCTTCAACCAGCATACGAACCTCGCCGTCTTCCACAATGCGGACAGCTGGAACGATGATTTGCTCTCCGTCGGAATAGCGATGTACATATTCAGGTTTAACGAGAGTAAATGCACCGATCCTTTGCGGGAAATTATTTTTCTCCATGTACCACGGGTCCGGGCTGTCCTGATATAATGCCAGTGCAAATGCACCATGGGAAATATATTCGACACCTGCAACAGCATACCGATCAACAAGTCCGGTATGCACATTGATCGTCAGCTGCATTTCTCCGTTGTCGAAACAGATATTTTCCTTTGGAAAGAGGATCTGTTCTTGTGCTTCACGCGGCGACAGTGCAAATACGCAATCGAGGCGCGTCAGCGCTGACGGTTTCAGCGTCGTATGCACCGTGATTCGTTTGCGCCAATCCAGGTTCATATTGACGGATGGCTTTTCTTCCTGACTTGGAACATGTTCCCCCGATTGCGTTACAGTCACAACATTCCGGACTTCCTGCGACCAATTCTGGTCAGCAGGCATCACCTCAAATGTAAAATCACCTGTAATAGGATACGGATGCGGATTATACAGGAACACCGGCGTTTGTTTCGGCTTGGCTTTTGGCTGGCCAGACAGCAATGCCATTACGCCCTTCATTTGCAGATCGGACACAATGGCCAAACCATGGTGCAGTGTGCAGATAGAATCAGACTCGCCTTTTTTAATTGTCGTGCCCGGCAAGATATCATGAAATTCCGCAAAAAGCAGATCCCGTTCAGCTTCCTGTAACTGCATGGACGGATATGCGATCAATCCTTGCGCTGACGCTGCGGTAAGCAGCTTTTCTGCTGCAAACAAACGGTTTTCCAGTTCCCGATGCAGCTGCTTGAGCCGGGCCTGAGATGTATAGCAGCCGACAAACACCGGCCGCAGATCATGCGCAAAAACAGGCGCAGCTGCATGTTCCTTCGCCAACGCTTGAAAAAAAGCCTCCGGGGTTGCGTGTCTTGCCTGTATCTGCGGTTGTTCCTGTATCCATGTATTCAGTTCCGCAAGGTCTCTGCGTGATGGGCCGCCGCCATGATTGCCGATTCCCCATGTAAAGAGACTGATATCTTCGTCTGCCTCAGTTTCGCACCAGTCTGTAACGTCCTGTACAGCCTTGCCCAAAAAGCTGCGGTAGGATCGATCCAATCGGTGTGCCAAAATCTCCGACCCGTCAAACCCTTTCCAACGGATGTTTCGAGCCGGAAGTTCCATCCGCTCCTTTTCAGGCCGCATAAACAGATATCCAGTATAACCGCACTGCTTCAGGATCTGGACAAGACCACGGCTGTGGCCAAATGTGTCAAAATTTACTGCGATACTGGGCACCGCATGAAATTTCTCCATAAAATATCGGCGTCCAACGATGATCTGCCGCAAGATACTTTCGCCGGAGGGAAGGTTACAGTCCGGCTGCAGGTACCAGCCGCCCATAATGTGCCATTTCCCCGCTTTAACCAGCGCTTGTATGCGACGAAATAAAGTCGGATCGTATTGCTCCACCCAACTGTAAATCATAGCTTCGTTGTGGCAAAAGACAAAATCGTCCGCTGCTTCGCAGATATCTGCTGCCGCGCGGAATGTGGCGATCGCCGCAGCCACTCCTTCCTGCCAATCCCAAAGCCAGACCGGGTCAAGATGTGCATTACAAACCAAAAAAAGCTTTTTCATAGGTGGGTTCCTTTCTCGCTTTGGATACATACTGTTCTAGTCATCTTTCCAAAACTCCATAAACTCAGAATTCTTCAATGTACATATACTCAGATTGCGTTTTCATCAACGCAATATAGCGATATGACGTACTGCCTGTGACATTTAAAGTCCATATATCACCGTACGAGTAACCGCTGTTTCCAAGTGTCCCCAAAGCGACGCGGCTTTGATTTACATCGCTATTGTTTGACACCCATATTCCAAAGTCCTGTGTAGGCGTCAAATAGTCCTGAGCCAATGGCAAACGGTCGTACCGAACGCTCTGCGCGGTTGTTGGACAGCTCCAGCC
>OGFF01000575.1_pt1 | contig 50093 bp, 59 predicted proteins | sample 1570751 | NCBI WGS metagenome assembly OGFF01 (sample SAMEA2581951, study PRJEB24529) | metagenome | biome: Human gut stool | place: China | collected 2011 | reverse complement strand
TTGAAATGGGGACGGTTCCTTTTTCAAAAAGGAACCGTCCCCATTTCGAAAAAAGGAGGAAAAATGGAAGAAATAATCAAAATTATAGGCATAGGAATAATTGGCCTAATATTAATAATAATTATAAAACAATACAGGCCTGAATTTGCAATATATATTTCATTAATAACAGGAGCGCTAATTCTTTATCTAGCAATAGATGAGTTATCAAATGTTATAAATCTCTTAAAGCAAATTTGTGATAAATCTGGAATAAATAATAAATTTTTGATGATTTTAATAAAAATGACTGGGATTGCTTTTTTAGCTGAATTTGCAATTAGTATTTGTAAAGATGCAGGAGAAGGAGCGATTGCAAGTAAGGTGGAGCTTGGAAGTAAAGCACTTATTATATCGATGTCTATACCGATTATTTATAATTTGCTAGAGGTTATTTTGAAAATTTTACCAAATTGAAATAAAAAATTAGGGAGTATTTAAATGAAAAAAATACAAATTTTAACAACAATTATGATTATAGCAATTTTTATTTTTATTCCAAAAAACACGAAAGCTTATAATGAAAACGATCAAACTAGCGAAAAAAATGAAATAAATACTGATATAATTTTAGAGGAACAACAGTCAAATTTTGGCATAAGAGATTTCCTAAAAGAGGCCGAAAACTATTCTCCAGATTTTGTTAAAGATTTAGATATATCTAATATATTTAATAGTGCATTAACTGGAAAAATTGACAATAGCAATATTTTGAAAAAGATATTAAATTTAGCGGGTGTGCAAGTACTAGACACACTAAAAATTCTTATAAATATTTTACTTATAGTATTAATACATAGTATATTAAAATCAATTACAGATGGATTAGAAAATGGTGAGGTGTCAAAAATTGTTTATTATGTTCAATATGTTTTAATTGTAACAATAATAATGGCAAATTTTACAGATATATTAAAAAGTGTAGAAGAAACAATTGAAAATTTAGTAGGATTTTCAGGTAGTTTAGTACCACTTTTAGTAACACTTATGACATACACTGGAAGCATAACAACAACAGCAGTTATAGAACCAATATTATTATTTATGATAGAATTTATTACAAATATGATAAAAACTCTTGTAATACCTATAATTTCGATAATTACTGTATTGATAATAATTTCAAAAATAACAGATAAAGTGCAAATAAGCAAATTAGGAAACTTTTTAAAATCGAGTGTTGTTTGGGCTTTAGGAATTATCCTTACAACATTTGTAGGAGTTGTATCATTAGAAGGAAGCTTAACCTCTAGTGTTGATGGGGTAACAGCAAAAACCGCAAAGGCAGCAGTAAGTTCGTTAATACCAATTGTACGGTAAAATATTAGGAGATGGAGTTGATGCAATACTTGGATGTGGAGTTATTTTGAAAAATGCGGTAGGGATGGTAGGAGTTATTATAATTATAGGAATATGTATACTTCCTATTATAAAATTGGGAACCTTTAGCATAATGTATTCTTTGGCATCTTGCGTAATTGAGCCTATTGCAGATGAAAAAATTGTGAAGTTATTAGGCGAAATGAGCGGAGTATTTAGATTATTACTTGCAGTTTTGACATCAGTATCAGTTTTATTAATTATAGGAATAACTCTTGTTGTAAAAATTTCAAATAGTGGGATGATGTATAGATGATAAATTTTTTAAGTAATTGGATAGAACAAATTGCTATAGCTGTAATTATAGTAAGTATTTTTGAATTGATACTGCCAAAAGGAAATTTGAAAAAATATATAAAAGTGGTACTTGGAATATATATAATATTCTGTATGATTTCCCCATTTGTAAATAGCTCTGCTTTATATGATATAGGAAATATTGATTTAGAAAAATATACCAAAAACAATATTAGCAATACTACAAATGTTAATCAAGAAAGTATGGATTTAAGGTTACAAAATTTATATATAGAAGAAATGAAAAGAGATATTTCTAAAAAAGTAGAAGATGCAGGATACAAACTATCTAAATGTGATATTGATGCAGACCTAAATAATTCAAGTGAAAATGCGGGAATACATAGAATTGGTTTAACTATAAGCAGAAAAAATATAGAAAAAGTTGAAATTGATTTTTCAAACAAAATTAATGAAGAAAATACAAATGAGGAGGAACAGATAAAAGAGGATATAGCTAGATATTACGAAATTGATAAAAATTTGATAAATGTAAAAATCAAATAAAGAGGTGATTAAAATGAATGGATTTTTGAGAAAATTAACATCAAAAGAAGGAGAAAATCAAAATAAGAAAAAAATAGAAAATTTGGTATTTTTAATAATTATACTTATTGTAACAATTATTATAATAAACGCAATTTGGAAAAAAGATGAAAATTCTAACAATACAACCAAAGATACAAACTCACTATCAGGAAAAATTTTAGCAGATAATTCCAAAAATGAAGTTTCAAATCAAACAGAATTGGAAACAAAATTGGAAAATATTTTAAGTACAATAAAAAATGTTGGCAAAGTAAATGTATTAATAAATTATTCAGAAAGCAGTAGTTTAGTTCCATTATACAATGAAAGCACAACAACCAGTAGTACAGAAGAAGGTGATTCAGGAGGTGGAACAAGAAATGTTACAGAAACAGAAAGCAAAAAAGATGTAGTTTTCTCGGAAAGTTCAGGTCAAAAACAACCTGTAACCGAAAAAAAAGTTATGCCAACAATTCAAGGTGCAATAATTACAGCAGAAGGAGCAAAAGATGCAAATGTTAAAACAAATATAATAAATGCAGTAGGTGCTGTAACAGGTTTAAGTATAGATAAAATTCAAGTATTTGAAACAAATAATTAAAAGGGAGGTGAACGGCCTAAAAAAGGCTAGAAATTTATGTTAAAAAAATTTAAAAAAAGCGAAATTGCAATTTACGCAATATCATTAATGCTTGTAGCAGCAGGGTATTTTAATTATTCTACATTTAATCAAAAAACGGAAGAAACTTATTCAGAAGATGTAGGAAATATTAGTGAACAATATGCAAATGTTGGTGATGCGGTTTTAGTGAGTAATAATGAAACAGAGAATGTTACAGATGAAAATACTAAAACAACAACATCATCATCAGAAACGACAGAAACTAAAACAGAAAATGAAACTGATTATTATGCAAATGCCAAATTAAACAGAGACAAAATGTATGCAGAAATGATATCAAATTATGAAAAAATAATAAACAATCCAAATGCATCAGAAGCGCAAAAATCAATAGCAACACAAGAAATTACCAAAATTAATAATACCAAAAATGCAATTATGATAAGTGAAAATTTGATTGGAACAAAGGGATTTAACAATTGTGTAATACTTGTAAATGATGGAAGTGTGAATGTAGTTGTAAATGTTCAAGGAGGTTTGAACAAAGAAAATGTAGCTAAGCTTCAAAATATAGTATCTAGGGAGCTTAAGGTTGAGATTGATAATATACATATAACAGAAAAATAAAGTAGAAAATAAGAGCTGACTCGTATGGGTTAGCTTTTTTCTGATTGGGGATGGTTCTTTTTCCGAAAAAGAACCGTCCCCAATCAGAAAAAATGTCCTTGAACAGAAATATTACAGAAATATTACAAAAAAATTAACTTTATATTACAAAACACATAATTTGTTGATTTAGAAAAAAAAATGATGTAAAATAAAGAATGAAATGCGTAGTAAAATTTTATAAATTAAAAAATAGAGGAGGAATTTAAAATGGCATCAAATCCAATGCAAAGACAAGCAAGAAATTCATTTTTATTAGGAATGGTATTAACATTAATTATAGCAGCAATAATAGTAGCTTTAATGTTTATGCAAATAAAAAAATTAAATGAGAAAATAAAGGCAGATCAAGCTGCAACAAAGAGTGTGTATGTATTATCAAAAGATGTAAAATCAGGACAAGTAATAACATCAGATTTATTTACTTTAGCAACTGTAAAGGCGTCAGGAGTGCCTGCAAATGCAACAAGTGATATAACAACAATGTTACAAAATTATTCGCTATGTGATAAATCTGGAAATAATATATATACAGATACAGATGGTAGTTTATTTATGAATTCTGAAAATGGAAGCAAGGTTGTAGTATATAAAGAAGAAACAACAGGAAGCTATTATACACAAGCAAGTGGTGGAGCAAAGACTTATATAGAAACAACACAAAAGCCATTAATAGCAAAGATAGATATGAAAGCAAATACAGTAATTGCATCATCATTTGTAACAAGATCTGATGATATAGATACAGATGATGTTAGAATTCAAGAATATAATTCACTTGTATTACCAGTAGACTTATTTACAGGAGATTATGTGGATATAAGATTATTATTACCAAGTGGACAAGATTATATAGTAACATCAAAGAAAATGGTTACAATTCCTAATGTAAATGGTGAATATTTAGCTGATACAATTCAAATGAAAATGTCAGAAGATGAAATACTTTCAATGTCAAATGCTATAGTTGAAGCATACAAAATAGATGGAGCAAAATTATATGCAACAAAATATTCAGATGCAGGATTACAAGAAGCATCATCACCTACATATGTTGTAAACGACGAAGTTGCAAAATTAATAGAATCAGATCCAAATATTGTATCTACAGCAATGGCAGCATTAAGTGCAAGATATAATGCGAATAATGGAGCTTTAAAGAATATGAGAAGTCAAGGAATAAACGGAGCTATTTCAAATTACGGAAAAGATGAAAATGTTTCTCAAAAAGTAGAGGAAAGTATAACATCAACAAAAGAAGCTAGACAACAATATTTACAATCATTAACAGGAACAACAACCACAACTACAACTACAACAAATTAGTATTTATAAAGGAAAGGGTTTTATATGAAAAAGATAGGATTTATGGGGGCATATGACAAAGCTAATTTTATGATATATACAGCAAAAGTGTTAAGGTTATTAGATTATAAGGTTTTAGTAGTAGACGCAAGTAGTGTACAGAAAATCAAATACATAATACCAGCTATAAATCCTACAAAATCATATATAACAAGTTTCGAGGATATAGATTTTGCAGTAGGATTTGAAGAATGGACGGAAGTTGAAAGATATTTAGGAATAAGATATGATTCAAATGAAGCCGAAGTAACTAAAGCAAACACAGATATATATGATTATGTTTTAATTGACATTGATTCAGCTGAGAGACTAGAAAGTTTTGAAATGGAGAATGCAGATAAAAATTATTTTGTTACTTCATTTGATATGTTTTCCTTGAAAAAGGGAATAGACATATTTAAAAATGTAATAAGACCAATGGATTTAACAAAAATAGAATTTGCTTATGAAACTTCGAAAGAAGATGAAGATTATTTAAACTACATTTCTCTAGAATATAGAGTTAATTGGAACAACTATGTATTTTATTTTCAGATATTAGGAGAAGACAATAAAGTATTTGAGGAAAACCAACGATTGGAGAAAATAAGATTTAGAAGATTAAGCATTGGATACAAAGAGGCACTTACATACGTAATACAGGATATTTGCAAAAATGAAAATCCAAGCAAAATAAAGAGAACAATGAAAGATTAGAGGAGGAAAGATATGGCAATTGTAACTTTTTGGAATGGAACAGATGAGCAAGTTCGGAACTACCTCAAGTTGTATAGCATTTGCAACAGAAATTGCAATACAACATAATATGAAAGTTTTATTGGTATCTACAGCATTTAACGATAGTTTAATAAATGAAAGTTTTTGGCAAGACAAAAAGAAAAAATCATTTTCGCTATTTGGTGGAAGTACAAAAGGTAAAGAAGTTGAAACAAGTGGAATTGTAGGATTAGATAGAATGCTTAGAAGTAATAAACTATCTCCTGATATAATAACAGATTACGCAAAAATAGTTTTAACAAACAGACTTGAGATTTTACCAGGAATAGAAAACGATAAAGAACAATATAAGCAAGTAAAAGAAAAATATGCTCAAATTATTAGCTTAGCAGGAAAATATTACGATATGGTAATTGTAGATTTAGATAAAAGCGTTGGAAAACAGGCTGAAATTGACATATTAAATATTTCAGATATAGTAGTTGCTTTAGTACCACAAAGAGCAAAACAAATTGAAAAAATCCAAAATATGATAAATGAGGGAGAAATCCTAAAAGAACAAAATACAGTAATGGCAATAGGAAGATATGTGGAAGAATCAAAATACAATGCAAAAAATATAACAAGAAATTTATTAAGAAAAAAAGATTTAATAAACACAATACCATATAATACATTGTTTTTTGATTCAACACAAGAAGGAACAGTTATTGATTTATTCTTGAATTTTATGAGAATAAAAGACAGAGATACAAATTATACATTTGTTGAAGAAATAAAAAGATTAAATGAAACCATAAAAGGAAAATTAGAAATACTACAAATGATGAGATAAAAAAGTCCAAATTATGTAAGTTACTTAAACTTATAATAGAAAGGAGGAAGCTTTTATTTAAGGTAAAAATTAAATAAAAGCAAGAAAGAAGAATGACAATAGTAAATCTTATACTTATAGTACTAGTATTAGGTGTAGCAGTATTAATGATATATTTTTACATTAATTCAAAGAAAAATGCCGAAGTTGTAACTAAAATGGACGTAGATGATCAGACTTATACATTAATCAAAATGATAGAATTTATAAAAAGAAGATTAGACGAAATTACAAAAATCAATTTATATGATATAGGTTTATCAGAGGAAGAATTAAAGAGAAGAAAAAGCAAAAAATATGAATTAAAAAAAGCCTTAAAAGGTTGTACTTATGGTGATGTAAATGATAAAAAATATGTTAAAGAATTGATTTTTGATTTATTATCAAAAGAATATGGCGTAACAGAAATGAATATATCAAAAGCTATACCATTTGATATTCCTTCTATTTTAACATCTCAAGATAAATTTGATATATTAATATATATTTACAAAAAAGAGTTTGGATATGAGGCTTTAAGTGAACTTATAAGAAAATACAAACTAGATGAATTTAAATATATACAAGGAGAAACAAAACCTTGTTATGTTATAACAGAAGACGAAATTAATGAAATATTTGAAAAGGAAAATATCACACTTACATTTAATGATAAACTAAATATTGTTGTACAAAGGATATATCAACAATACAAAGGATATTCAAGTATAGACGAAATAAGAGATATGAATATAGATGGTGTATCTGGTGGTGTATCTGGACTTCCAGAAAGTTTTATAAGCCAAGTTGCACAAACAGATTCAGCAGATTATTTAACTCAAATACAAGAACACAAAGTACAACGTGCTTGTGACAGTATTTGGATAATGTTTCATGGTAAATCAATACGTTTAGCATTTTTATCATTTGGAACAGAAGCAGAACTAAAAAGAGTATGCCAAAATATTTACAAATACAATAACCCAGGTCAGTTATCAGACACAAATGGTTATAAAATTAATGAAATGAAAGATGGTTCTCGTGTCGTTGTTGTAAGACCTTCAATGTCAGAGACATGGGCATTCTTCGTAAGAAAGTTCGATGTTAAAAGAGCAACACTAGAACAAATAGTTCTATACCCAGGAAAAGAAGATACAATAGATCTTTTAAAATTCTTAGTAAAAGGTGCTAGAATTATATCACTAACCGGTGAACAAGGATGCCGGAAAAACAACAATGCTTATGGCAATGATTGAAAACATATATGAAACAATGAACTTACGTATCACAGAAACAGCGTTCGAGTTACACTTAAGAAAAATTTACCCAACACGAAACATCGTTTCAATGCGTGAGACAGACACAATAGCAGGTCAAGAGTGTTTGGACGTTCAAAAGAAAACAGATGGTTCTGTTAACATCATAGGTGAGGTTGCAACAGACCCCGTAGCATCTTGGATGATACAATCAGCCCAAGTTGCATCTAAATTTACATTATTTACTCACCACGCAAAAACATTCCCAGACTTAGTAACAGCACTTCGAAACTCAATGCTTAGAGCTGGAGTATTCAAAAACGAAAAAACAGCAGAAGAGCAAGTTGTACAAGTATTAAACTTCGATATCCACTTAGTAAAAGACTATAGAGGAAATCGTTACATAGAAAGAATTACAGAATGTGTGCCAGTAGAAAATAAAAACGAATACACATTTGACCACAGAAAAGAAAAGACATTAGAAGGAAAATTTGATAAATTTTTCGATAATGCAACACATTACTTTATGAAAACAACAGACAAACAATTATATGTATACAGAAACATATTAGAATATGTTGATGGAGAATATATAATAACAAATAAAATATCAGACAAAAACATAAGAGAAATGAGACTTAATATGACAGACGCTGATGCAGAAGATTTTGATAGATTTGTTGCCAGACATTGGGGAGAAGAAAGCGTATACAAAATGGCAGATGAAAGAAAAGAAAAATCTAAAATAGCAGTAGGAGTAGCAAAAAGAGGAAGAAAAGCGAAAACAGTAGAATAAGGAGGTGTATTAGATAATGTCAAGTAATATGTTACTATATGTAATATATGGTGTAGGAGGTATCTTTGTATTCATTGTTGTAGCTTTTTTGGTACTTAATAAAAAGATGGGAAAGTCTGATTACCAAAAAATAAAGAAATTAAGAAAAGGTACAGAATCAGATAGATTTTCAAGTGAAATAATGTATCAGAAAATTTATATTACCTTTTCTAAAATTCCTTTTTTAAAAAGTTATCTATTAAAATTAAGAAGAAGACTTGAAATTATAAATGTTGATGACGAATATGCAACACGTAGAGATTCTGCTAAAATATTATCAAAAACATTAATAATTTTAATTCCAATAATGACTGCTTCAATTATACTTGCACATACAAATTACTTATTATTATCAATAATATTAATTTTTGAAATATTTATGATGGATAGTTTTATTGATGGAATGGTAGACAAAATAGATAATACACTATTAAAAGAGCAATTAGACTTTTTCGCAGAAATAAGACACGCTTATCACGAATTTAATATGGTTGAAGAAGCGATTTACCAAATATCACAAGATGATGAAAAAAATATATCAAAACAAGGTGAAAAAATATATGAAGTTTTAATTTCTAATGACCCAGAAATGGAACTAGAAAAATATTATGATATAGCACCAAATCCATACCTAAAAGAATTTGCAGGTGTATCATACTTAACAAAAGAATTTGGTGATAGAAAAGTAGATAAATCTTCATTATACTTAAAAAATGTAAATAATATTACAGAAGAAATGCAAATTGAAATATTAAAAAGAGACAAGATTGATTATGTGTTCCAAAGTTTATCAATCATCTCAATAGTGCCAGTTTTAGGCTTGGAGCCATTAAAAAATTGGTCTGTAGACAATTTTAGCTTTACACAAAATTTTTATTGTGGTAAAGGTGGAATGCTAGTACAAATATTAGTAATATTATTAACAGTAATATGTTATTTACTATTAAGAAAAATAAAAAATAATGGCTCAACTGATAAGAGCACACAAAATACAGAAAATCCATGGCAGGCAAAAGTATACAAAAATCCAATTGGAAAAAGAATAGTTGATTTATTTATACCTAAAAAGGGAACAAAAGATTTTATAAAAGTACAAAAATTATTAAAAGATTCGGCATCTAAGCTGAAAATGGAATGGTTATATGTAAATAGAATTACAATTGCAATTTTAACATTTTTAATTTCAATTTTCTTATTTGTAGAATTACATATAACATCCATAAATTGGATTTATACAGAGCCAACTACCGATTATGATATAATGGGTGGTGTAACAGGTTCAGAACTGCAAGAAGCAATGGCAAAAACAGAAAGTGATAACAAATTCTTAGATATGTTTAGGGGGAATACCAAGACAACAGTCCAAGATATACAAAAAGCAATGGAAAGATCAAAAGATTATGCTGATAGTGACGAAGAAGAAATCGAAACTTCTGCAAAGAGAGTATATGACAAACTACAAAAAGTAAACAAAGAATATTTAGGATGGTTTGAGGTTTTATTAGCAGTAGTATTTATGATCGTGGCTTATATGGCACCGATTTGGATAATGTATTTCCAATTGAAAATGAGGCAAATGGAAATGGAAGATGAGGTAATGCAGTTCCAAACAATAATATTAATGCTTATGAGAATAGAGCGTGTAAATGTTGAAATAATTCTAGAATGGCTAGAACGTTACGCAAATATTTTCAAAGAGCCAATATCAAGATGTGTTAATAACTATGAAGCAGGAGCTTGGGAGGCATTAGAAGAATTAAAAAACGCAACTAATTACCAACAATTTATAAGAATAGTAGAAAGTTTACAAGCAGCTGTTGAAAAAATTCCAATTAGGGATGCATTTGATGAATTAGATTCAGAAAGAGACTATTACCAAGCAAAAAGACGTGAATCAAATGATAGATTAATAGCTAAAAAAGCAAGAATTGGTAAACTTATAGGATTTACACCAATGGTTGTAATGTTTGTTGGATATTTAATAGTACCACTTGTAGTTATAGGTTTAACAAGTATGACAAGTTCAATGGCAAGTTTACAATAAAGATAAAATAAAGTAAGGAAGGTGATATTTTGGAAAATGCATCAAAAGCATTAATTATGGCAGGAGGAATGCTTCTTGCAATACTTATAGTTTCATTATTGGTATATGCTTGGAGTTTGTTTTCAAAATATCAACTTTCTAAAGATTCTTTATCAGATGTTGAGGATACTGCAAAATTTAACGAGCAATTTGCTAATTATGATAGAGATGATGTTCAAGGCTATGAGCTTATTAGTTTAGTAAATAAGATTGTAGATTACAATTATAGAAAATCTAAAGATGAAGAAGCTAAGAGTGATGATAAATATAGTCCAATAACTATTACTATAGATTTTGGTAGTGATGCAAATATGAAAAAACTAAGCTATAATTCGAATAATACATTATTTACTAGCTCTAATTTTAAATATACTCAATCACAAGCAGGACAAACAACAAAAAATCCATTAGAAAATATAATTAAAACGGCAACAGATTTAGAAAAAGCTTGGGGAGGTTCTGATAATGCAACCAAAATTGCTAAGGGAATAATGGCAATTTTCCTAGAAAGTACTCCAACACCACCAAGTGAAAATCAAAAGATAGATGCTGTAAAAAAATGGAATTATTCATCTTCAATAAAATATTCATTAACTGTAGATGGGTATAATAAAATGAATTTAGAGCAAAAGGCAAATGCTTATAAATATTATGAATATGTACAATTTAAAAAAGCAGTGTTTAAATCTGATTCAAGTAGCCTAAAATATGATAATGTAACAGGAAGAATTACACAAATGGTATTTAACTTTGATAAAATAAGATAGGAGTAAAATATGGAAAATGCATCAAAAGCCCTAATTATAGCAGGTGGAATTTTAATTGCAATATTATTATTAACTTTATTTTCATATTTATTTGGACAAATGGCTTCAAGTACATCGAGTATTTATCAAACCATAGAAAAACATGAAAAGGATGAATTTAATCAACAATTCTTGAATTATGAGGGAAGAGGAATAACACCTTTAAAGAGAATAAATGAAGCAGGTGTGGAAGAGACGTATTATAACAACTTAAAACCACAAGATATAGCAACATTATTAAATTTAGCTAAAAATGCTAAACAAAACTCAAAATTTAAAGTTGATGTTAAAATTTATTTAAATGAAGTTGATATTTCCAATCAGAATTCGAATGAATGGTTAAGAAACAATATAAATTCAAATAAAGAATATCAATGCGACAAAGTAAATATTAACCATGATACATTGTTGGTTGACGAGGTAAAAGTTTCACAAAAATAAGCTTAGAGGAATGATAATAGAAATGAAAAAAACGATTATAATTATAGTATGTATTGTTATTGTTATATTATCAATATTTGGAAATAAATATTTAAATTATAAAGATGAAAAAAGGCAAATAAATGAAGAAAATCTTGAATATGAAACATATTTAAACAAAGAAGTTTCGGGAAGAGATTTAACAACTGCGGTAAATAGAGCAGTAGACAATAATGAAAAAAATAAAGTATCAAAAGATGAAAAAGGATTCTATATTGGAAATGATATTAATTCGGTGATTATAGAAATTAAAATTTCAGATAATGATACAACATATAAAATGGAAACTCTGTATAACGGAGGAATGCCAACTTTTATTCAATATTATGGAGATATTTCTTTCGAATGTACAAAAATAGAATATAATAAAAGCGGAAGAGTAAGTTTTATGATATTTGAACAAAAGACAAGTTAAGTTATTAATATTAGACAGATGTGATGCTTCCATAATGTTACATCTATCTATATCAAATAGAAAAATTAAATTATATATTTTAAAGGAGGAATTTATTATGGAAAACGCTTCAAAAGCACTAATTATAGCAGGAGCTATACTATTATCAATTTTATTAATATCTTTAGGAATATTGGTTTACAATAATGCTAAAGGAACTATTCAAGATGCAAATTTGGACTCGGAAGAGGCTCAAACATTCAATACTAAAATTTCACAATATTGTGGTACTAAAAAATCAGCAATTGATATGAATTCTTTAATGGATGCAATAGCAGCATCTAATGGTGCACAAAATAAACTTGCACAAGCAGAAAGACACTATATAAGTGTTAAAACAGAAAATAGTGCTGGCGGATATATTACAGGAGGAGGAACTATTACTGTAGATGCTACATCTGCTGCTTCAGGAGTTACATATCCAAGTTTTAATACAGGAACAACTTATACAGCAACATATAAAACTGGAGCTGACGGATATATAAACTACGTTACAGTTAAACCAGCAGCCTAGTAAAATAAATATTTTTGTAAGGAGCAAACAATATGGAAAATGCATCAAAAGCTTTAATAATGGCAGGAGCAATTTTAATTGCTATTATGATAATATCACTAGGAATATTAGTTTTTAGCAGAATGAGCAGTTCTGCTAAAAGCGCGGCTAATATGGATGAACAAGAAATTGCAAATTTTAATTCTAAATTAACTCCATATATTGGACAAAATGTAAATGGTTCACAGGTAAATGCATTAATACAACTAGTAATATCAATTGATAAGTCAGCTGAAAGTGCTAAAGATACTACTAAAGTTGTTTCGATTGAGTATCCGATAGATGATGCGGGAAACACAAACAAAATAGATGTTGTATCGGGAGTAGTAGATGGAGCTGATAATGTTAAAAGAGTTATAACAGGAGCTGGAAAGTTTTATAAGGTTGAAGCCAAATATAAGGACGGTTTAATTAAGGAAATTACAGTAAGGAAACAATAAAAGAAAGGAGATATTCAAATGGAAAATGCGTCAGATGCCTTAATAATGGCAGGTCAAATGTTAATATTTATAATAGCGCTTACCGTTTGTATATCTTCTTTTACAACTGTAAGAGCCGAGGTGAATAGAATTGTTGGTGAAAATGAGGAAATAAGAATGGCAAAAGATGGGGATACATATATAAATTATATAGAAAGTAAAAAAAGTTCATCAACAAGAGTAATTGGTTCAGATGCACTTATAGCATCAATGTATAGAGCTATAAAAGAAGATTATGTTATATATATAAAATTTAATAGTGATATAAGAGACCAAATTGATACTTCTCATATAAAAACAATGGTTGCATCAGTAGATTCTGTAGTGAAAAACAAAGATGGTCAGCCTATAATAAAAGCAGGAGATAAATTAATTAAAATAACAATAGGTTCAGATACTAACCAAAACATAAATGAAGTACTGAAATCAACAGAGGGAGGAAAGCTATTTGAATTAATTAAGGATAAAAACTTTAATGAATACCTAGGGGAATATCAAAAAGCTTCTGCTCAAGGTGTTACTTCGGAAAATAAGGAAGTATATAGAATTATAACTTATATAGAAGTATAACCAAATTCGAATCCATAAAATAGAAAAAAACTATTTACAAAATAAACAAAAAAATGATATAATATAATTGTTTAATAATATTATAGATTTGAAAGGAAGGAAAAGTATGGGAGATTCAGCAGTAACAATAATAGCAATATTTTTAGCAGCAATATTAATGTTTGTTTTTCCACTTATGACAATGGCAGATAAATCAGATGATGTTTCACAATTATCAATTCAAAATGCAACAACAGATTTTACAAACAAAATAAGAACAACAGGATATCTTTCTCAAGATGATTATGATAATTTTATATTAACTCTTGCATCAACAGGAAATTCATATGATGCAGAAATTACAATACAAAAATTAGACCAAAATCCTGCAAAGAAGAGTAGTGGAGATACAACAACAATAGGACAAAATGTATATTATACAATGTATACAACTCAAGTTTTAGAACAATTACCATTATCATTAAATGAAGGAGATATAGTATCTGTTAATGTTGAAAATACAAATACAACAGTAGCAGGACAATTAAGAAACTTTATGTATAAAGTTACAGGAAATACAAGTGGCAATATAGTTGCACAAGAATCTGGAATAGTAACAAAAACAACAGCAAATTAAAAATAAAATAGCTTGTAGGTTATTTTATACAAGCTTTTTGTTTAATTTAAAATGCAATTAAAAGGGGGAACAAACATGTAATTTTTGTTTTTTATAAAATAAAAAGTTAGATGTTTGTTCCCATTAATTTTGGACAAAGGAAAGGAATACATATGAAACTCCAATCATTAGCAATCATATTTATAATAATAATAATGCCAATATCTATGGTTTTATCTGAGTATATAAGTAATAAAATAGAAACAGAAGAAAGAGAATTGGTATATAATACAAGGCTTTTAAACTCTACATATGATGCGATAAAAGCATACCAATTAAATACTGTTAATAATGCTTTTGGTGATGTTACTAATAAAAAGATACAAGATATAGAAGCAGCAGCTAAAACTTTTTATAATTCTTTAGCATCTAATTTCAACTTTTTAGGAAATAAATCTGATGTTATGAAAGAATATGTACCTGCAATTGTATTTACAATGTATGATGGATATTATACTTATACTCCTTTTACTAATACTTTAACAGAGATTCCTGATAAGGATGACAGTGGAGAAGATGCTTACGATAAATCTTATACTGTAAATGGTGATACTGAAGAAGGATTAAAACCATATGTTTACTATACTGCTAGGTATAAATATTCAAATGCAAGCGGAGAAAGTGATTTTTCTATAATTTACACATTGGATAATTATATAACTATACAAGGAAAAGTAAATGGAGAGTTTGTTTATGATAATGGTTATTTATACAGTATAGTAGATACTAAAGCAGAAGCAGAGGCTGGAAAGGGAATATATAAATATCGAGGTCAAAATAAATATAATTATATGGGCGTTGATTTTGAAGAAGGAACAACAGAAGAGTTAAAAGAATACGTAGGCGGAAGTACTGATGATTATCTGTATTCATATGCCAAAATAAATGGAAAAAAATATTACTTAGATCCCAAAGCAGATAAAAGTAAAACAGGAACTATTGAAAAATGTGGAGAAACTTTTGATGCAGGAACAGGAATATTCTATATAGATTCAAATGGAACAAGAAATTATAGTCAGGTAAAAACATATGATGAATCTAATACAACAGCAGAAAAGACTGAATTCTTAAAATATTATAAAGCTATAAAGCATAATAAAAGTGCATATGAGTATTATAAAGATGCTTATGAATTTTCTTGTTGGGTTTTAAATAAAGGAGAATTTACTAGTACAACTAAACGAAAAGATAAATCAGGAACAAAACATAATAAATATGATTTAAGTGGTTTAAAAGCAAATATGTCAACTATATATAATGCGACTGCAGATGATAATGCTACATCACTACAAAATTATGGCAACATAGAAATCTTTGGAGGAACAAGCAATATTGAAAATGCAGATTCAAATTTCAATCAACATAGAAAAGCAGTAATAAGATATGTTGTAGAAACAAACCTTTCAACAGCAATTGCATCATTTTCATCAGATAAACAATTTTTGATGCCTAAAATATCAGAAACAGACTGGGAAACTATAGAAAATGATGTTTGTGCAATATCATTTTTACAAGGAATGAGTTTAGGAGCAAAGAAATATAACGGATATTCTGTAGTTGCAAATACATTAACAAAGGAATATATAGATGAAAATGATATATATCTTTTAACTAAAAATTCATCAGATCAAGATATACAAGATATATATTGTAAAGTAAACGATAAATCGTTAGGAACAACAGAATTGCGATTAAAGCAAAAGAATAATTTAGGATATTATGCTGGAGTTTGGAAAGTAGACTTTGAGCAAAGACAACTAATTCAAGAGGCGACAACAGAAGGAGAAGAAGATAAAAATGTACATTATTATCCACATAATGACTATGGTAGCTATACAAGTATAATGGGAAGTTATTCTAGAGATACCATTGCTGATAAAGATATGTATAAATATATAGCGAGTTTAAGTGATTTGAACGTAAAAACCGCTTACCTTATGGCACTTGGAAGAGAGCGTTGGGGTGCGTATAATGTTAATAATGTTAACTATGAATTGTATGGTAATTCTAATGGAAATATTTATTTCTTGGAAGATTATGATGTTAATTTATAAAATAAAAATGTACCATTGGGACCGGGTCCTTTTGGTACATTTTTATTATTTCAAAAGCATAGGACCAATTTCTGTAACTGTTCCTGCACCTTGTGTTATAACAATATCATTTTCGTGAATATTTTCTTTTAAATATTTTACACAATCATTAAAATCAGGTATATATAAAGCATCTTTTCCAAGGCTAGATATTTTATCTGCTAAATCCTTAGAAGTAACGCCATAAGTATTTTTCTCACGAGCAGCATAAATATCTAAAATAATTATATTATCAAAATTTAATAAAGCTTTAGCAAAATCATTCATAAGATTTTTTGTTCTACTATAAGTATGAGGTTGGAAAACAACCCAAGATTTATTATATTTTTTATTCATTAAAGCTTTAGCAGTAGCTACAATTTCTGTTGGATGGTGACCATAGTCATCATAAATATTTGCTCCATTTACAGTTCCTTTAAATTCAAATCTTCTATTTGCACCTGTAAATGAAAGTAAAGCTTTTTGAATAGGATTTAAGTTTATTCCATAATAATCACATAAAGCAATACAAGCTAAAGCATTTAGAACATTATGCATACCAGGAATACTTAATTTGATTCTTCCATAAAATTCGCCTTTTGCATAAACATCAAATTCTGGGAAACCATTATTGTCAAAAACAATGTTTACAGCAAAAAAGTCAGTATTTTTATTAGAAATTCCGTAAGTTATAGAAGTTGCATTTGTGTATTCTATTAAATCTAATGCATTTTTATCATCACCATTAACAACAAGTAAACCATCATCTGGAAGAAGTTTTACGTATTTTACAAAAGCTTTTTTTATGTTCTCAAAGTTTTTAAAATAATCTAAATGGTCATTATCTATATTTAAAATAATTTCAGATTTAGGGCTAAATTTTAAAAAGCTTTCAACATATTCACAAGCTTCAATAATAAAATATTCACTATTACCAACTTTATAATTTCCATCTAATTGTTTAATATCAGCACCAACTTGAATGCTAGGGTCTTTTAGGGCTTCTAAGAAACAAAGTGAAACCATTGAAGTTGTTGTACTTTTTCCGTGTGTACCAGAAATTGTAATTGTGTCTTTATAGCATCTTGTAAGTTCACCTAGGAAATCAGCTCTTTCTATTATAGGAATATTTTTAGATTTGGCTGTTACAAGCTCTGGGTTATCTTGCTTTATAGCTGCTGAATAAACAACTACATCTTGATCTACAATATTTTTTTCATTATGTCCAATAAATACTTTTATTCCTGCTTTTTCTAATTTTTTAGTAGTTTCTGTTTCAACATTATTAGAGCCTGTAACTTGAAAACCAAAGTTTACAAGTATTTCTGCAATACCGCTCATACTAACTCCACCAATACCTACCATATGTACTTTTTTGTATTTTTTTAATCTTTCTATATTAGGCATATTTTCTCACTCCTGTTAAAATAAAATCTATCCTCGATTATATACTTATTCTATGGTTTTTTCAAGGAAAATGTGAAAAAATAATGAATTTTTTATGAAAAACAAATTACAGAAATATTGACAAAAAGAAATAAAAATAGTAAATTAAAATCAAATGCCAAATGGCTTTTCAGTAACTAAAAATTAAATTTTAGGAAAGGAAAGAATGCAAGATGAGAGATGAAAGATATTTTCGTTTTTTATGCTATCACAAAGGAAGAGTAACAACCAACAAACGGCTAAAATTTGTCGCCAAAATTCAAGATACAGGGTATGTTGAAAATCTATATATTGAATTTTATCGTGCAGATAAATTGGCTATGGAAATTAAGTTAAACTATGTTGGAAAGGAGAACAAGTGCAGTATATTTGCTAGTAAAGAATTTGATTTTGAATTATCAGGAACCTATTATTATGTTTTTAGATATGAACTAGAAGGTAGTAGGGTGTATATTGTAAAAGGAAGAAATTTAGTTAAAGAAAAAGGATTATATCCAAATGAATTTGGCTTTAAACTGGAGGTGCCAGATAAAACTTTAAGAGTTATTCCAAAATGGCTAGGAAGAACAGTTTATCAACTTATGCCAGATAGATTTAGTATTGGAAAAGAAGGAATCAATCAGGTAAATAATAGAAAAGTAAAAAACTGGGAAGATAGAATGCCAGATTGGGAGCCTGATACAGATGGAGTTTATCGGAATGAGTATTTTTATGGTGGAAATCTACAAGGGATAAGAGAGAAAATTCAGTATATAAAATCTATGGGATTTGATACTGTATACATTACTCCTATATATCCAAGTAAGACATATCACCATTATGATCCTTGTGAACTTCTTGAAATTGATCCAATGTTGGGAACTTGGGAAGATTTTAAAAATTTAGCTTTAGAACTTAAAAAGAATGGAATGTATATGATAAATGATTGTGTATTTAATCATATGTCAAACTGTTCAGAGTTTTTTAAATCCGCTGTTTCCGATAAAAATTCACCATATAGGAATTGGTTTGCAAAAGATGGTGATAATTATAGAACTTGGTACGGATTTAAGGATATGATAGAACTTGATAAAATGAATAAAGATGTTCAAGAATATCATAAAAAATCCATAAAGAAGCTAAAAGAAAATGGAGCAGATGCAATAAGATTAGATTTAGGAGAAATTCTTCCAAGTGGATATTTAACCTCAATTGGGGAAGAAAAAGATAATGAATTCATATTTTTTAACGAGATGTGGGGATTAGCCACACATAGATATGATTCGCAAATTTTTAATAAAGAAGCGGATTCGGTAATGAACTATCCTGCTACAGATGCAATACTTAGATGGGTTCGTTATGGAAATGCAGAATTATTAAAATATATATCAGAAGAATTAAATAAATATCCAAAAGAAGTAAGAAATCGTTTGCTAAATATTGTTTCTACTCACGATACCCCAACTGCTATTACAATGTTAATTGGAGAAGGAATGAACCCAGATTCATATACAGGTGGAATATGGGATATAGAAGCACCTTGGCGTAAACCAGAAGGATTTGATACTTATGGTTTTAGAAAGTTTGAGGCCGAAAATGATTCAATTCCTAAGGAAAAATTACACCTTGGAATAAAGAAATTAAAATTAGCTTTAGGCATATTTTATGTAATTCCAGGTATTCCATCAGTGTTTATGGGAACAGAAAATGCGGAAAGTGGTTACAAAGATCCGTTCCCTAGAAAGCCAATGATTTTTCGAGATACTGCAATTTTGAAAAATTTCTTGTTTAATTTAAGTCAAGTAAGAAAAGAAAATTTAAATGTACTTGCTCAAGGAGATGCCAGAGTTAGAAGATGTAATGATTCATTACTAGACTATGAACGGTATACAGAAAAGAACAGCTTTAGAGCCATCTATAACAGAACCAATAGACCGATTTTGTTAGAAAATTTAGGTGCTGATTATAAGTTGATTTTTTCTGAGGAATTTAAAGCAGGCATTATTGGTGCAAATCAATTTGCTTACTTTATAAAATAGCAAAAAATTGTGCCATTCTAATATATTTTTAGAATGGCACAATTAAATTATATGTGAAATAAAAAACTAAAATTGCAAAAGCCTTAAAAATATGTTATACTAAAATTCGACAAAAAAAGAAAGAAGGTCAAAATAAATGCGGAAATAAACAAAAAAGAGTAGCATTTTATACATTACGGTTGCAAGGTAAACCAATATGAATCAAATGCTATGGCACAAAAATTTTTAGAAAACGGATATGAAATTTGTGAATTAGAAGAAAATCCAAATGTTGTTGTTGTAAATACGTGTACAGTAACAAATATAGCAGATAGAAAATCAAGACAAGTATTAAGAAAAGTAAAAGAAGAAAATCCTCAAAGTATAATTGTTGCAGTTGGATGCTATGTACAAGTTGCAAAAGAAACTGTAGAAAATATGAAAGAAATCGATTTATGCTTGGGAAATGTCGAGAAAAAAGATATAGTAAAAAAAGTTGAAGAATATATGAAAAAAAATCAAAAAGAAAATATAGAAATTATTGATGTAAACAAAGAAACCGAATTTCAAGAAATGGGAGCCATTACATTTTCAGAAAAAACTAGAGCAACAGTTAAAGTTCAAGATGGCTGCAACAATTTTTGCACATATTGCTTAATTCCATTTGCAAGAGGAAGAATAAGAAGTAGGAAAAAGGAAAATGTAATTGAAGAAGTAAAAAAAATTGCAGAAAAAGGAATAAAAGAAATTGTAATAACGGGGATTCATATAGCATCTTATGGCAAGGACTTTGATAACAATTATAGATTAATAGATTTACTTGAGGATCTAGATAAAATTGACGGAATAGAAAGAATTAGATTAGGTTCATTAGAGCCAACTATAGTTACAAAAGAATTTGCCGAAAGACTTTCAAAATTAGATAGCATCTGCAATCAATTTCATCTATCTCTTCAAAGTGGATGTGATGAAACATTAAAAAGAATGAACAGAAAATATTCGTGTGATGAATTTTTTAAGGTTACTGAAATTTTAAGAGAGTATTTTAAAGATGTAAATTTAACAACAGACATAATTGTAGGTTTTCCAGGGGAGACAAATGAAGAATTTGAAAGTACTTATGAATTTTTAAGTAAAATCAAATTTTACAAAATGCATATTTTCAAATATTCACCAAGAGAAGGCACTTTGGCGGCTAAGATGACTAATCAAATTGATGGAAATATTAAAGAAGAAAGAAGTCAAAAGTTAATAGAGCTTTCAAATAAAAATGAGAGAGAATGTAATGAAAAGTATATTGGCAAGAATGTAGAGGTTTTATTTGAGGAAGAGAAAGATGGCTTATGGTCTGGGTATACTAAAAATTATGTGAGAGTTTTTGTTGAGAGTGATGAGAGTTTGGAAAATAAGATTCAAAAAGTTGAAATAAAAGATGTATATGAGCTTCGGGCTTAGGGGGTAAGATATTTTTCTGATTGGGGACGGTTCTTTTTCCGAAAAAGAACCGTCCCCAATCAGAAAAAAACTCCTTGCAAAAAAATATAAAGTTTGATATATTTAAGAAAAAATTAGGAGGAACAAAAAATGACACAAGCAGACAAGAATTTTATAGAAACATGTAAAGAAATATTAAGTAATGGATATTCATCAGAAGGAACAGGAGTAAGAACAAGATGGGAAGATGGGGCAGAAGCAAACTATATTTCAATAGTAGGAGTAAGTAACAAGTATGACTTAGAAAAAGAATTCCCAATGATTACATTAAGAAACAACACAAATACTGTAAAAAGAGCAATAGATGAAATTTTATGGATATGGCAAAAAAAATCAAATAAAGTATCAGACCTAAATTCTCATATATGGGATCAATGGGCAGGAGAAGATGGAACAATAGGAAAAGCTTATGGTTATCAATTAGCTAAAAAATATGAATTTAAAACAAAAGATGGAATGCAAACATTAGACCAAGTTGATTATATGTTATATTTATTGAAAAATGATCCAGCAAGTAGAAGAATAATGACAAATATATTTGACTTTGGAGATTTAAAAGATATGAATTTAGAACCTTGTGCATTTGGAACACAATGGCTTGTAAAGGGCGGAAAATTACATTTGATATTAAATCAACGTTCGCAAGATATGCTTGCAGCAAATGGATGGAATACTATGCAATATGCGGCTCTTCAGTGTATGGTAGCACAATGTGTAGGTTTAAAACCAGGTACACTTACACATAATATTGGAGATTGTCATATATATGATAGACATGTCCCATTAATAGAAAAATTAATAGAAGCTAAGCCTATGGATGTTACACCAAAACTTGTAATAAATAATGATACAACAGACTTTTATGAATTTAAAGTTGAAGATTTTGAAATACAAGGATATGATTATAATAAAGATATCAAATTAGGAAAAATACCAGTTGCTCTATAGTGACTATATTGCGAAATAGTAAGAAAATAGATATAAACTAAAAAACGGAGGAATAAAAATGCTAAGTATAATAGTTGCAAAATCAATAAATAATGCAATAGGAAAAGATAATAAATTATTATGGAAAATACCAGATGATATGAAAAGATTTAAAGAAATAACAACAGGTCATACTGTTATAATGGGAAGAAAAACATTTGAATCTATAGGAAAAGTATTGCCCAATAGATTAAATATAATTCTAACAAGAGATCCAAATTATAAAATAGATGATCCAAATGTAAAAATATTAGGTGGAGTATCAGATTTAGAAGAATATATAAATGATGAAAACGAAAATTTTGTAATAGGTGGAGCACAAATTTATAGTATTCTTATGCCTAAATGCAAAAAATTATATGTAACACAAGTAGATAAAGACTTTGTTGGAGATACATATTTTCCTGTAATTCGTGAAAATGAATGGGAAGTTACAGAAAAAACAGAAGGACCAAAAGATGAAAACGACTTTAAATATGAATATATAACATATAAGAGAAAAGGTAATAATTAATTAAAAATTGAATATAAATAATACTAATTAAAGATTAAGAAAGGACTGGTATTTCGATGGAAATATTTGAAAACAATAAACCTATAATTAGTATTATAAAAGGCACAGCCATATCGTTTTTAGCAACAATAATTGCATTAACAGTATTTGCTGTGCTTTTGACATATACAGATTTATCAGAAAATACGGTAAAACCTGTTATAATTACAATAACCGGAATTAGTATTCTTATCGGAAGCTCAATTGGTACCAGAAAAATCCGAAAAAACGGATTAATAACAGGAGGGATTATTGGAGCTTTATATATTCTAATTATTTACATAATTTCAAGTGCAATAAACACGAATTTTGCACTTAGTCTTGGCTCTGCCATCATGATGGGAATTGGACTAATTGGAGGCGTGCTTGGAGGAATTATTGGGGTGAATACAAAGTGATTTTTCTGATTGGGGACGGTTCTTTTTGCAAAATTTCGAAATGGGGACGGTTCCTTTTTCAAAAAGGAACCGTCCCCATTTCGAAAAAAACTATTGACATTTTCATAACTATGTTATATAGTATTAAAAACCAGATGGAGGACGAAAATATGAAAAGAACAAAATTAGATGAAAGAGTATTACCTACATATACAAAAGGGGAAGAAATATTTAATATGACATCACATATAGTAGGAGGAGCCTTAGGAATAGTAGCATTAGTATTATGTGTTATATTCGCAGCAATACATCACAATCCTTATGGAGTTGTTGCAAGCTCAATATTTGGTGTAACAATGATTTTATTATATACAATGTCAAGTATATATCACGGTTTAAAACCAGATACAAAAGCTAAAAAAGTATTTCAAGTATTAGACCATTGCTCAATATTTTTACTTATTGCAGGTTCATATACGCCATTTGCATTATGTACATTAAGAGAAATGGATACAGCAACTGGATGGTGGATTTTTGGAATAATATGGGGAATGGCAATATTGGGAATAATATTAAACTCTATAGATTTAAAGCAATTTAAAGTATTTTCAATGATATGCTATTTAGCAATGGGATGGTGTATTATTGTTAAAATAAAATGGGTAATAGAAGGTCTTGGATGGACAGGTTTTACTCTTTTAGTTGCAGGTGGTGTAATTTATACCATTGGTGCAGTTTTATATGGATTAGGTAAGAAGAAAAAATATATGCATTCGATTTTTCATTTATGCATTTTTGCGGGTAGTTTGTTACATTTTCTTTGTATATTATTGTATGTTGTATAAAAATTTTGAAATGGGGACGGTTCCTTTTTTAAAAAGGAACCGTCCCCATTTCAAAAAATTACAACTTTATAAAATTATAATCAACGCTACTATTTAAAGTTAAGCTACCATCATAAACTGTAGAACTCTCAGTAGATAAAGGAATATTCAAAATAAAAGGACAAGAATAAACTTCATCTAAATTATTAGTAATATTAATAACAAAGCTAAGTTTACAAGCAATAGAATTTAATGTAATGCCACATCTTTTAAGTAAGGTTCCATCATAAGATATATGTGACATATTATCTGTTAAAGTATAATTAGATTTCAAACCAGAATTTACATAGCAAAGTGTAATAGGATTTGCACAATTGTTATATAAAATAGGTTTTGAATAATCAATTTCATCCTCAGATGAAACTTCAAAATCCAAATTATTCTCTATTTTTTTAGATTCATCAAAACTATTATTTGCAAAATCGTTAATATTTTTAAAATAAAGGTTAGGCGTTCCAATAGATGGTTGTAGGCTAAATGAAATATTTGATAAGCTTACACTTTTTAGGGTATTTTTTGCATTGTAATTTCCATCATTTACATTATTATTTATAAAGATTGCGATATCTGTATATTGATATAAATCATTTATTGTAAAAGATGAATTTGCATTTATTTCAGATTTTGCATTTGCACTGCTAAAGTAGACGATTTTATTTACTGAAAATGGTGATGTTAAGTCTACATTTAATGCATTTTCCATTGCTTTTGTACTCTTTAAATTTTGAGTAAATGATTTTATTGATAAAAAGCTCAAAAAAATTAATAGTAAAATAAGTAGTGTAAGTACGACATAAAATATGTATTTTTTCTTAGGCATTTTTGTTCCTCCGTTTCATTTGTATTATTATATTAAATAATAGTATAAAATATTAATAAAGTCAATAAATTTGCTTGCATAAAAGGCAAAAACAATATATAATAAAAAGGCAGAATAATGAGTACATAAAAGAAAAGGAGGTTTTATTAAAATGAAAATATTATTAAAAAATGCAAGAGTAGTAGACTACAAAAATAAATTAGACGGAAAAATGGATATATTATTAGAAAATGATAAGATATCAAAAATATCAGAAAAAATAGAAGAATCAGTAGACCGAGAAATTGATTGTACAAATTACATAATAATTCCTGGAATGATAGATATGCACTGTCACCTAAGAGAACCTGGGTTTGAGTATAAAGAAACAATAGAAACAGGTTCAAAAAGTGCGGTAGCAGGAGGATTTACAACAATTTGTCCAATGCCAAATACAAAACCAGTACCAGATAATGTAGAAACATTAAAAATGATTATAGAAAAGGCAAAAGCAGTAAATTTATGTAATGTACTTCCATTTTCATCAATAACAAAAGGTGAAAAAGGTGAAGAATTAGTTGATTTTAAGGCAATGAAAGAAGCGGGAGCAATCGCATTTTCAGATGATGGAATTCCAGTTGTGAACTCAAAAGTAATGAGAGAAGGGATGATAAAAGCAAATGAGGTTGGTTCATTTACATCAGCACATTGTGAGGAAAAATCTGTTGCCAAAGGTGCGATAAATGCAGGAAAAATTGCCGAAAAACTAGGAGTAGAAGGAGTTTTACCAGAGGCAGAGGAAATAATGGCAGCTCGTGATGCAATAATTGCTGAAACAAATGATATACACGCACACATCTGTCATATTAGCACAAAAACATCAAAAAATATGATAAGAGATGCTAAAAAAAGAGGAGTAAAAATTACTTGCGAAACTTGTCCACATTATTTCTCATTAACAGTTGATGAAGTTCTAAGAAAAGGAACAAACGCAAAAATGAACCCTCCTTTAAGAGAAGAAAAAGATAGATTAGCTATTATAGAAGGATTAAAAGAAGGAACAATAGATTGCATAATAACAGACCATGCACCACATTCAGAGGAAGAGAAAGCAAAAAGTTTAGCTGATAGCCCAAACGGAATCATAGGATTTGAAACAGCTTTATCTTGTGAAATTATGAATTTAATAGACACTGGAGCCCTAAATTATGATGATTTAGTTAGAGTAACATCATATAATCCAGCAAAATTACTAGGATTAAATACAAAAGGAGCAATTGAAGTTGGTTTTGATGCAGATTTAACAATATTTGATCCAAATAAAGAATATGTTTATACAAAAGATATGATAGTTTCTAAAGCTAAAAATTCACCTTTTATAGATGAAAAAATGAAGGGAAAAGTTGTGTACACTATTGTTGGTGGAAGAGTAGTGTATGAAGAAAAATAAAAGAAAGGACGCAAAAAAATGGAACATAAAATAGTACCAATTACAGTATTAACAGGATATTTAGGAGCAGGAAAAACAACACTTCTAAATTATGTATTAAACAACCAAGAAGGCTACAAAGTAGCAGTAATAGTAAATGATATTGGTGAGGTAAATATAGACGAAAAATTAATAAAAGATGGAGGATTCATCAAAGAAGAAGACAAAGGAAATGTAGTACCACTATCAAACGGATGCATCTGTTGTACATTAAAAGAAGATTTAATGAATCAAATAGTAGACATTTTAAAAACAAGAAAATTTGATTATATTTTAATAGAAGCAAGTGGAATATGTGAACCAATGCCAATTGCGCAAACAATTATGGCATTAGAAGATTCAACAGTTCAATATGGTTTGCCAAAACTATGTAGATTAGATAATGTAGTCACAGTTGTTGATGTTTTAAGAATAGCAACAGAATTTGGATGTGGAGATTATTTAGTAAAAGAAGATATCGAAGAAGAAGATATAGAAAATCTATTAATCCAACAAATTGAATTTTGTAATACAATCATCTTAAATAAAGTTGATGAAATAGAACCAGAACAATTAAAAAGAGTTAAAGCAATAATAAGGGAGCTTCAACCAACGGCAAAAATAATAGAAACAAACTTTGGTAAAGTTGATTTTAAAGAAATTTTAGACACAAAGAGTTTTGATTTTGAAAAAGTTGCAAGTTCAGCAGGATGGATAAAAGAGCTTGAAAGAGATGACAATGAGAATATGGACGAGCACGAAGAGCATCATAACCATCACCATAACCATGAACACGAAGAAGAGCATCACGGGCATGAACATGAAGAAGAACACCACGGACACGAACATCATCACCATCATCACGAACATAATGATGAGGGAGAAGCCGAAGAATATGGAATATCAACATTTGTATATACCTCAAGAAAACCACTAAGAGAAAACAAATTTGATGAATTTGCTAAAAATCTACCAAGAAATGTTATAAGATGTAAAGGTTTAGTATGGTTTTCAAATGATAATGAAATGTCATATTTATTTGAACAAGCAGGAAAACAACTTTCACTTTCAGAAGCGGGATATTGGCTAGCAACAGCACCAAAAGAAGAATTAGAGCAAATGGTTAAGGCAAACCCAGAGATTATGAACGATTGGGATGACGAAGTTGGAGACAGAATTACAAAGCTTGTTTTCATTGGACAAAATATGGATAAAGAAAAAATAAAAAAAGACTTAAAGGATTGTGAGTAATTTTTCGGATTGGGGACGGTTCCTTTTCCGAAAAAGAATCGTCCCCAATCCGAAATTTTCGTGAAAGGAAACGGTCCCAACGAAAAAAGTATTGAAAATAAAAAAATTTATGTTATAATGTAACAAAAAAACGAAAGGAAGATAAATAAAAATGGAAGAAATATACATATTTGGACACAAAAATCCAGATACAGACACAATTTTATCAGCTTTAATATTAGAAGCTATTGAAAAAACAATGGGAATTTATAAAACAAAGGCATATAGATTAGGTGAGGTAAACAAAGAAACTCAATATGCATTAGACTATTTTGGGGTAAAAGCACCAGAATTATTAGAAGAAGTTGAAGAAGGAAGACAAGTTATGCTTGTAGACCACAACGAATTTGGTCAAAGTGTAAAAGGAATAGAAAAAGCAAAAATAATAAGAGTTGTTGACCATCATAAAATTGCTAATTTTGAAACAAAAGAGCCACTATTTTATATGGCAATGCCTGTTGGTTGTACAGCTACAATCTTAAGAGATATGTGCAAAGTAAGTGGCATAAAATTAGATAGAATTACAGCTGGACTTATGTTAAGTGCAATAATATCTGATACATTATTATTAAAATCACCTACAACGACAGAAAAAGATAAAGAAACAGCTGAAGAGCTTGCAAAAATTGCAAATGTAGATTTGAATGCTTATGGAATGGATATGCTAAAAGCAGGAACAGATTTAAGTGACTTCACACCAGAACAATTAATAAATATCGATTCAAAACCATTTTGCACAAAGGGTGTAAAATATCAAGTAGCACAAGTAAATACGGCTTCAATAGATAATGTTATGAAAGACAAAGAAAAAATTGAAGAAGCTATGGCTAAATTTATGCATGAAAACGAAGAAGATTTATTTGTATTTTTAATAACAGATATAATCTCAAATAATTCACAAGTAATAGCACTTGGAAGACAAGATATTGTAGAAAGAGCTTTTGATGTTGAAATTAAAGAAAACACAGCATTTTTATCTGGTGTTGTATCTCGTAAAAAACAAGTTGTACCTAGAATAGATAGTTTTATAGGATAAAGATGGAGGTAACACATTGGAAGAAGAAAAAATAAATAGATTAAAAGAAGCTATTGAGTGGATATTATGTATTGTAATAGCACTTGTAATTGCAATTTTATTTAGATATTATATAGGAACACCAACAATAGTAAAACAGCCATCAATGTATCCAACATTAAAAGAAGACCAAAGACTTTGGTTAAATAGATTAGATAGAACAACTAAACAAATGCCAAAAAGAGGAGATATAATAACATTTGAGGCACCATCTACAACAACACTTTCATTAGAAGAAAAAAATGAAAGTGTAATTGCAAGATATGAAAATGAGCCAACAAATATATTTAGTAAATTTTCATATTATGTATTGGAATTGAACAAAATAAGTTACATAAAAAGAGTAATAGGATTACCTGGTGACCATATTTTAATAGAAGAAGGAAAAGTATATGTAAATGGTGAGCTTTTAGAAGAAAGCTATTTACAACCAGGAGTAGTAACTGATAATGGAAAAGGATATTGTACAGACTTAACAGTTCCAGAAAATACAGTATTTGCAATGGGAGATAATAGAACTCAAAGTACAGATTGTAGAAGCTTTGGATGCATTCCATTAGAAAAAATTGAAAGTAAAGTATGGATTAGAATTTGGCCATTAAATTTATTTGGAAAAATAGATAAATAGGGAGTAAAGACTTGTTTGATAAAATTTTAGGAAATGATAAAATAAAATTTGAATTAATAAATTCAATAAAATCAGGAAAATATTCACATAGCTACTTATTTTTAGGAATATCTGGAATAGGTAAAAAAATGATAGCAAGAGAATTTGCCAAAATGATACTATGTGATGGTGAGGAAAAATACTGCAATAAATGCAAATCTTGTTTAGAATTTGATTCAAACAACAATCCGGATTTCACAGAAATTGTGCCAGATGGAAACAATGTAAAAATAGAGCAAATAAGAGAAATGCAAAGAAAAATTGTAGAACAGCCTATTATATCAACAAAAAAAGTATATATAATAGATGATGCAGATACAATGACAAGAGAGGCTCAAAACTGTTTATTAAAAACATTAGAAGAGCCTCCAGAATTTGCAAATATTATATTAATAGGGTCAAACGAATCAAGTTTTTTAAGTACAATAAAATCAAGATGTACTATAATAAAATTTAATCCGATTTCAGATGAACAAGTAAAAGAATATATAAAAGAAAAATATGAATTACCAGAAATTTCAGAAAGTATAATTTTTGCATCATCTGGAAGCATTGGAAAAGCAGAAATTTTAAAAGATAAGCAAGAACTATTTAGTTCAATAGACAAAGTAATAAATAATATTGAACAAATGGATTTAATAGATACATTAAAAAATGCAGACATAATTTACAAATCACAAGAAGATAAACAAGATATATTAGAATATATAAATATTATTCTATTTAAGAAAGCAAAGCAAAATCAAAAATATTTAAGTTGTATAAATATTGTAGAAGATACCAAAAAAAGACTACGTGCAAATAGCAATTATAATATGACAATTGATAATATGATTATGACAATATGGGAGGAAATACATTGAAAAACATAGTTGGAATAAGATTTAGAAGGCTAGGTAAAATATATTTCTTTAATCCTCAATATCTAATATTAAAAAAAGATGAAATGGTAATAGTAGATACTGATGAAGGTGAGGAAATAGGAAAAGTTGCAATTTCAAATAGAACTTTAGATGAGGAAAAAGTTCAAAAAGAATTGAAACGTGTACTTAGAATTGCAAATGAAAAAGATTTAAAACATTACAAAGAATGCCAAGAAAAGGAAAAAGAGGCGTTCAAATATTGTAACAAAAAAATAAAAGAATATGGCTTAAAAATGAATTTAACAGATGTAGAATTCAAATTTAACAATTCAAAAGTACTATTTTACTTTACTGCTGATGGAAGAATAGATTTCCGTGAGCTAGTAAAAGACCTAGCAGCAGTATATAGAACTAGAATTGAATTAAGGCAAATAGGTGTTAGAGACGAAATAAAACGTCTTGGCGGAAATGGCGTTTGCGGAAGACAGCTTTGTTGTTGTTCATTTTTAAGTGATTTTGAAACTGTATCTATAAAAATGGCAAAAGACCAAAATTTGTCATTAAATCCATCAAAAATATCTGGTAATTGTGGTAGACTTATGTGTTGCCTTAAATATGAGGATGAAGTTTACCAAGAAAAAATGAAGAGATTACCACATATTGGTGCAATTGTTAAAACACCAGATGGAGTAGGCGAAGTTGAATCTGTTGAGACTTTAGCCGAAAGAATTAGAGTTAAGTTTAAAAATGATGATGATTATAGCAAAAAGAAATATGATATGAAAGATATTAAAATTATAAAAGACACTCAAAAAGAGGTTGTTGATGAGGAAGAAGAAAAACATAAAAAAGAGCTAGAAGAATTGGAACGTATGGAAAATGAAGATAAAAAAGGAGGTGAAAATTATGGCATTTAGAATTGATAAGGAAAAATGTATAGGATGCGGAGCTTGTGTAGATGCTTGCCCTATGGGATGTATAGCTATTGGAGAGGATGGTAAAGCTGAAATAGATGAAGATATATGCATTAGTTGTGGTACTTGTGCAGAAATTTGTCCAGTTGGAGCACCAGAGGATGCAGAATAAGAATTTGTTTTGAGTAATAGCCGTGTTCTTTTAGTCCATTTACTAAAAGAACACGGCTATTAATATGTAGCAAAAGTAATGCATTACACAAATATAACAACAAAATAACATTTATATTACATTACAAAATGCAATTGAAAAAAGATGTAAAATAGAATATAATTTAATTACAGGATGTGACATAAGTTTTGCATCATAATAATAAATACGAAGGAGACAGTAAAAATGAGAATTAAAGAGAAAAATGGTATAACATTAATTGCTTTGGTTGTAACTATAATTGTACTTTTGATATTGGCACGGGGTTAGTATAAATATGTTAACAGGACAAAATGGTATTTTAAATAGAGCGGCAGAAGCAAAGGAAAAAACAGAAATATCAAGGAAAGACGAGCAAAGAAGACTAGCACAGGCAGAAGCATTAATGAATACAAAAAAAACGACATATAAAGGTGTAACATTACCAGAAGGCTTTGCCCCAACGAAAATGGATGGTGAGGATTCTATAGATGATGGATTAGTTATGACTGATGGATATGGAAACGAGTATGTTTGGGTGGAAGTGCCTAGAACGATGACAGTTTATCCAACTGCTGGATTAAATATAACAGAGTTTACAGATGATGAATATGCAAAAATTGAAAGTGATTTACACACATATACAAATGATTATAGGAATGAAACGAGCTATAGTGATATTTATTATCCAGATAGTACAGAGGGATGGTTTGCAGATAGTTCTGAATATGATGCAGCAAAGAAAAAAATGCTAAGAAGTGTGTATCAAAATGGAGGATTTTGGGTAGGAAGATATGAGGCAGGAATTGAGATTAACAGAACTTCTTCTGGAATTGCAACTACTACACCGTTATCTAAAGAAAATTTATATCCATATACTTATGTAACAAGGACACAGGCTAAGGTATTAGCAGATAAAGTTGAATCTGGAAGTTATACAAGTAGTTTGATGTTTGGAGTGCAATGGGATTTGGTATTGAAATATATTGAAACAAAGAAGCTAACAACAGTTTTAGATATAAAAACAAGATTGAGTTCTAATAGTATTCCAATTGGAAATTATTATACTTCAGAATTTACATTAAATAGGGGTAAGTTTGCACAATATGGATTATTAACAAAATGGTATGATTTTAATAGTGAAGATAAATCAAGTTTGGTAACGAGTACCAAAAAGAAAGAACAGAGTTTAGATTCGAATGGAATACTGTTAACAACAGGTGCAACAGAGGCAACAAATTTACAAAATATATATGATATAGCGGGAAATGTGTGGGAATGGACATTTGAAAAAGCTTCTAACTACGATAGTCCCTGTACTAGTAGGGGAGGAAGTGCACACGGAAGTGGCTCTAACAATCCTGCAAGTTACCGCAATGGAAGTATAACGTCTTATGATGTTGGCATTTTTGGTTTCCGTGTTTCACTTTATTAGCAATATTAGAAAAATGAGCATCGACTTTAAAGTATATAAATTAAATAGATGAAAGGGCATAGAAGAATGAATTTCTATGTCCTTTTGCCAATTGTCAAATTTTGTCGAACGATTTTCCTTGACATCAAGCCATTTCCATCATATAATAATCACATAAAAATTTTTTCGAAAAAATTAAAATAAATTAATCAAAAATAATTAAATCAAAGTTATCAAAAAGATTAAAAATAATATTAAAAAATATTGCAAAAAAAATCAAAAAGATGATATAATCAAAGGGAGGAAAATATTGAATCAAAATAACAATAACAAATCAAATGAATTAACAAAAGAAAACAAAAAATACAATCTAAAAAACGATATAATATTTAAAGCATTCTTTTCAAGAAAAGGAAACGAAATATTTTTAATCGATTTTTTAGAAGCATTACTAAAAATAAAAATAGAAAAAATAAAAATCAAAGAGGAGGTCAACCTAGAACAGCTATCGATCGAAGAAAAAGGAGGAAGGCTAGATTTACAAGCAACACTAAATGATGGAATAATAGTTAACATAGAGCTTCAAATAAACAACAATTTTAACATAGAAGAAAGAACAACATTATATAGTTCAAAAGTAAACTCAAGAGATGTAAAAAGAGGGACTGATTATAGTGAAATAAACAAAGTAATAATGATAAATATACTAGGGTATAATTTATTAGATGTAGAAGAATATATATCAGAAACAGTAATAGTATTAGACAAACATAGAGATTATGAGGTGCTAAAAGGAATAAAATGGTATTTTATAGAACTTCCAAAATTTAGAAAGAAAAATCCAGATATGAATGACAAAATCGACCAATGGATATGTTTTATTGACGACTCAAATAAGGAGGCGGTAAAGATGGCTGAAAAAAATAATGTCGTATTGAAAAAAGCGAGAAAAGAATTGGATTACTTAACAGGAGATGCAGCAGTAAGAAGAATGGCGGAATTAAGAGAAAAATGGGAAATGGATGAAATAGCAGTAAAGAAACACGCGCAACGAATTGGAAAGGAAGAGGGAAGAATTGAAGGAAATGTAGAAGGAAGAATGGCAGAAAAGAAAGAAACTGCAAGAAAATTATTATTGAAAAATATGAAGATAGAGGAAATAATTGAAATTACAGGATTAACAGAAGAAGAAATTAAAGAAATAAAGAATTAAATATTACACTAAAAAAGCGAAGAAGAATTTTCTTCGCTTTTTCTACATATTACTCATTTCCTCCAACTTCAAAAGCTCTTCCCAACGTCTATCAACTTCAGCTTGGAACTCCTCAATCATCCACTCATTACCAGGTTTAAACATATGTCTAAATCTCTTTTGAGGTCTCAAAAACTCCTCAATAGGAAGTTTCTTAGCAGGTTTATAAGTAATCTTATACTTACCATCAACAACCTCATATAAAGGCCAATAGCAAGTTTTAACTGCTAACTCATTAATCTTCATAAGGTCTGGTGTATCATAACCCCAACCACGAGGGCAAGGAGAAAATACATTTAAAAATGTAGGACCTTCTGTATAAATTGCCTTTTCGGCTTTTTGGTATAAATCTCTAAAATCCATAAAGGCAATAGATTGAGCAACATAAGGAATGTGATGTTCTACCATAATTGCTGTCAAATCTTTTCTATTTTGCATTTTACCAGGAATAACTTTACCAGCAGGTGTAGTTGTTGTATCTGCAAACTTAGGTGTTGCAGAAGAACGTTGAATACCTGTATTCATATATGCTCCATTATCATAACAAACATAAGTTAAATCATGACCTCTTTCTAATGCACCAGATAAAGATTGTAAACCTATATCATAAGTTCCGCCATCTCCACCAAAGGTAATAAATTTAGTATGAGTATCTTTTGAAATTTTTCCTTGTCTTTTTAGTGATTTGTAAGCTGCTTCAACACCAGATAGGGTAGAAGTTGCATTTTCAAATGCAGTGTGTATAAAAGAATCTGTCCAAGAAGTATATGGGTAAGTAAAAGTAGATACTTCCATACAACCAGTCGCACAAGAAATAACGGCGTGATCCTCTTCTTTTAAAGCTCTTAAAATATGTCTTGCAACAACAGGTGCACCACATCCAGCACACATTCTATGACCTTCGCTAAATCTTGAAGGTTTATTTGCAACTACTTCTTTTAAATTATATGCCATTTTATTTTCCCTCCTTTGTTCTTAAACCTAAAAATCTATATGGATTTCCTAAATTTCCAGTTTTTACAATTTCTGCTAAATCTGTATATACTGATTCTAAATCAGTTGCTGGTACATCTCTACCACCAATACCATAAACATAATTTATAGTAGGAACATTTACTTTATTTACAAACATAGCTGATGTAACATCAGAAAATAGTGCTCCACCTGCGGCATTTAATGAATCAGATTTATCAAGTACTGCAACTGCTTTTGCATTTTGTAAAGCTTTCGCGATTTCCTCAGCAGGGAATGGTCTATAAACTCTAATTTTTAAAAGTCCAGCTTTAATACCTTGATTTCTTAATTTATCAACAACAAATTTAGTTGTTCCAGCAGTTGAGTTCATACAAACAATAACTAATTCTGCATCATCTAGTTTATATCCCTCAAATAAATCATAATGACGTCCAGTCCATTTTTCAAAATCTTTTGCAACATCAACGATAACATCTTTAGCTTTTCTCATTGCAATAGATTGTTGAGCTTTATGTTCAAATAAAAATGCTTGTAAATCAAGTGGACCTATTGCCATAGGTTCTTTTTCATTTAATAAATAATGCTCAGGTTTATAAGTTCCAACAAAATCTTTAACTTCTTTATCATCTTCAAGCATAATATTTTCAATAGAGTGTGATGTAATAAATCCATCTTGACAAACCATTAGAGGAAGTAAAACATCTTTATGTTCTGCTATTCTGTGGGCCATAAGTAAATTATCATAAGCCTCTTGATTGTTCTCAGAAAATAGCATAATCCAACCACTGTCACGAACACCCATAGCATCAGAATGGTCATTATGGATATTTAATGGACCAGAAACGGCACGGTTAACTAAGTTCATAACAATAGGAAGTCTTAGGCTTGATGCAATATAAATCATTTCCCACATAAAAGATAAACCATTTGAAGAAGTAGCAGTCATAGCTCTAGCTCCTGCAGCTTCTGCACCAATACATGCAGACATTGCACTATGTTCACTTTCAACAGCAACAAATTCAGTATCAACTGTACCATTTGCAACAAATGTTGAAAAATATTGTGGGATTTCTGTTGATGGAGTGATAGGGAAGGCTGCAACAACATCAGGATTAATTTGCTTCATAGCAAAACTTGCAGCTTCATTACCACTTAATCTTTCTCTTATACTCATTAATTAAACACCTTCTTCCTTCATTTCGATTGCCTTAAAAGGACAAACTTTGGCACAAACGCCACATCCTTTACAAAAATCAAAATCAAAATCTTCTCTTTTTAAATCTTTATTTACTGGAATAGCATTTTCAGGGCAAACAGGGAAGCATAGTCCACATTGTTTGCATTTTTCCTCAATATAAACAGGTCTCATACTTCTCCAGTCTCCTGTTTTAAATTCTTTTGAGTTTCCAGCTTCATATATGTTTCCACCAATTGTTAGTTCTTCCATTGGTGTATTTTTATTTATAGTTGTCATTTTTTAACTCCTTTCGATATTGGCGGGACCATTGGGGTCGGTTCCTTTGGGTCCCAACAAAGTTATATTTCTTTAACCTCTTTCAAAGCCATTTCCAAAGCTTTCATATTTCCATCTATAACCTCAGGTTTTTTAGCAAATTTATGCTTAAAAGAACCTTCCATATCTTTCAAGAAATCTTCATCATTCATAATTCCTGTAACTTTAACAATTGCAGCAAGCATAGGTGTATTTGGAAAATATCTACCAAGAGCTTGTGTTGATACTTTTCTTGCATCTATAGTATAAACTTTTCCTTTATATCCTTTTAAAACAGATTTTAAATAATCCTCAGATTTTGTTGTATTTATAACAATTGCACCATTTGTTTTTAGCCCTGCTGTAACATCAACAGTTTCAAGCAAAGTATCATCTACAACTACAACATAATCTGGTTCATAGATATTACTATGAACTGTTATTGGGTTATCACTTATACGGTTATAAGCAGTAATTGGTGCACCCATTCTTTCAGGTCCGTATTCTGGGAACCCTTGAATATATTTTCCAGTATTAAATGCAGCATCAGCAAGTAGTAAAGAAGCAGTTTTTGTTCCTTGACCACCACGGCCGTGCCATCTTATTTCTATTAGGTTTTCCATTGGTTTTCCTCCTTATTTTTTTATAGTTGTAGTATATTCTTTATTTGGGCAAAAGTCAAGAAGAATGGGTAGAATTGGTGGTCGGGAATTGCAAAAAAAGTTGAAAAAAATGGATTGCATATTGGTAGAGTTTGTGATTTAATATATGGAAGAAAAGAAAATTTCTGATTGGGGACGGTTCCTTTTCCGAAAAAGAACCGTCCCCAATCAGAAAAAAGAAAGGAACAAGAACTTGGAACTTACAGGAGAGATACTAGGAATAATATACCAAAATGAAATAAATAGCTACACAATAGCTGAAATATATGCAAATGAGCTAGAAAAAATAGAAACAATAGTAGGTTATCTACCATTTATTGCCGAAGGAGACGAGGTAAAACTAATAGGAAAAATAGTAGAACATAAAGAATATGGTGAACAATTTAAGGTAGATTCATTTGAAAAATTAATGCCACAATCGTTAGAAGCACTAGAAAGATACTTAGGCAATGGTACAATTAAAGGAGTTGGGCCTGCAACTGCAAGAAAAATTGTTGAAACATTTGGTGACGAAACCTTAGATATATTAAAATATGATCCATCTAAACTTCAAAAAGTAAGGGGAATAAGCAGTGAAAGAGCTTTAGAAATTGCTGAAAGTTTTATGGAAAGTTGGGGAGTTTGGCAAATTGTCGAGTTCTTAAAAAAATTCAATATTGGAATTGAAAATGCCAAAAGAATATATGATAAGTTAGGTGCAATGGCAATTGAAACAATAGAAGAAAATCCTTATGTTTTAATTGATTTAGTAAGAGGTGTCAATTTTAAACAAATAGATGATATGGCACTAAAACTTGGAATAGAAGCAGAGAGCTTAAAAAGAATTACAAGTGGTATTAAATATGCTTTAATTCAAATTTCGTATAATGGGCATTCTTGTGCTATATTACAAAATCTAGAAGAATTTGTAATAAATTTGTTGGGAATAAGTATAGATGATGTAGAAAGTGGAATTATCCATCTAAAAGCTAAAGGTGAAATTGTTATTGAGGATAGAGATGATGATACAGAATGGGTGTATCTAGAGAGTTTTTATAATACAGAAGTTGCAATTTGCAATAGATTAAATAAATTAGATGAAACTGAGAATTCAAAAAAAGTTAAAGGCATAAAAAATGAAATGAAAAGAGTTGAAAAGGAGAACGGGATAGAATTATCGGAAAAGCAAAAAGAAGCGGTGCAAGCTGTTAATGATAATAATGTAACAATTATAACAGGTGGACCGGGTACAGGAAAAACAACAATTATAAAATCTATTATAGAAATTTACATTAAACAAAACAACAAAATAGTTTTGGCAGCACCAACAGGAAGAGCAGCTAAAAGGATGACAGAAATGACTGGAATTGAGGCAAGTACATTACACAGATTGCTAGAAATTGGAAAAATAAATGATGATGGTTTATACAAAAAAAGTCAAGATTATCAAGGAGCTCCAATTGATGCGGATATTGTAATTGTAGATGAAATGTCAATGGTAGATATGTTTTTAATGAATTATTTATTACAGTCAGTATATCTTGGAACAAAACTTGTATTAGTAGGGGATAGTGACCAATTGCCATCAGTAGGGCCAGGAAGTGTGCTTCAAGATATAATAGAATCCGGAAAAATTACAACTATTCATTTAGACAAAATCTTTAGACAAGCAGCTAAAAGCAAAATAATTGTAAATGCACACAGAATAAATGAGGGAGAGGGATTTGTATCAAAAGAAGAAATGGAAGAAGACTCGAAAAGTGATTTTTTCTTTATAAATGAAGGCGCGCAAGAAAAAATGCTAGAACAAGTAATATCATTATGTTCAGGAAGATTAAAGAAATTTGGAAATTATGATTTTTTCGAGAACATACAAGTTCTTACACCAACAAAAAAAGGAATGCTAGGAACAAAAGAATTAAACAAATCGTTGCAAGAAGTTCTAAATCCTGCTACAGAAAAAAAGAAGGAGAGAAACACTGGAAACACAATTTATAGAGTTGGAGACAGAATAATGCAAGTAAAAAACAACTATGATATTTACTGGGAAAGACGCATTGGAAACGAAACAGGAACTGGTGTGTTTAATGGAGAGTTTGGAACAATTTTAGACATAGATGAAAAAGAAAAAAATGTAGAGATAAAATTTGATGATGACAAAATTGCATGGTATCAATTTAATGATTTAGACCAAATAGAACATAGCTACAGTATAACAATTCACAAAGCGCAACGGAAGCGAATTTGATGTTGTTGTTATGTGCATTCCAAGAGCAGCACCAATGTTACTTACTCGTAATTTGCTTTATACTGGTATTACAAGAGCAAAAGAACTTTTAATTGTTATTGGAGACAGTAGAACAATTGGGTTTATGATTGGCAATGTTGATAGCAGAAAGAGAAATACTGGACTTAAGTATAAGTTAGAAAAGTAGAAATTTTGAAATGGGGACGGTTCCTTTTTGAAAAAGGAACCGTCCCAAATACGAAATACGAAATTTTATAAAAAATGAACCAAACCTAAAATTAATACGTCTAACATATGAAAACTAAGAAAGGAAAATTGTAAAATGGCTATTATACAAATAAAACCTAAAAAGAATGAAGAACAAAAATTTACAGAGCTCATAGAAGAAAATAAACTACGTTTTTATAAAACTGCAAAAATAATTTTAAAAAATGATGATGATGTTTATGATGCTATACAAGAAGCATTAATAAGTATATACAAAAATTATGAAAAATTAGAAAATGAAAAATTTTTTTCAACTTGGGCCACAAGAATTATAATAAACAAATGTTATGATTTATTAAGAAAGCGAAAAAACAACATAGTGCCTATAGATGAATTTATTGAAAATAATCCAAGTATGGGACAAAATGACAAATATGAAATTGACGAAAGTGGAATAAAGCAAGCTATGAATTTTTTAAATGATGATGTTAAATTAATTGTTGTTCTATATTATTATGATAATTACTCAGTAAAAGAAATCTCTGAAATAGTTAATATTCCAGAAGGTACAGTAAAATCAAGGCTTTCGACTGCAAGAAAACTTTTAAAACAAAAATTAGGAAAGGAGGAGATTTAGATGAAAGATGAAGATTTTGACCTATTAATAAAAAGACAAATTCAAAAAGATACGTATATTCCTGAAAAAATAAATCACCTCTTTGCAAATTTTGAAAATGAGGTGAATATGAATAAAAACAAAAAAAATAAAATAGGTTATAATTTAAGAAAAGGAGTTATTGCTGCAAGTTCAATATTAGTAATGTTTTTAGGTAGTTGCACATATGCACACATAAATGGAACTGAAACTATAATTTCGCCACTATTAAGAAATTTGGGAATAAATAGCAAATACGAAGAAAATGCAACAAAATTTGATGAAGAAACAACAAAACAAGATATAACAGTAAAAATGTTAGATGGAGCAATGGATGATACAACATTTATTGTCGGTTATGAAATAGGAATTCCAGATATCAATTTAGACAAATGGATTGAAATGGAGGGAAATTATAAAATAAATAATGTAAACATTACACCAATAAATACCTCAATTTCTAAAACAGAAGATGGAAAATTTCTATATTATCAAGTATTTGATATGAATGAATTAAAAATAAAAGATACCAAAAATGTAAAAATAGATGTTAATATTTATAAAATAAAAGAATATACAGAATATGAGGATATAGATTCTTCAAACGCAGCATATGAAAAAATATATGAAGATAAGTGGGAGTTAAAAGAAAGTATAGAAGTAAAAAATTTAGAGACATCAAAAACATATGAATTTCCAAATACAAAAAGTTATGAAATAGCCGAAAATTTTGAGATATCAGTTACAGAGTTTACTACAGGCTCATATGCAAATATTTTGAAAATTCAAACAGATAAAACAAATTATTATGGAGATAGTATTGAAAAATATTACAAACTGCTAGATGAAAATAACAATGAGATAGGTATATTTACAGAAGAGGAAAGGCAATATGATGAAAGAAAGTATAATGATAGGATAATTAATGAAAAAATCAATAAAAATTCTAAAGTAAAACTAGAAGTATATTGTAAAGAAATTGGAAAAGAAAAGTTTGAAAAAGTTGTTACAATTCCAATAAATTTATCAAATGCAGTTGAAAACAGCGAAGATGAGAATGATTTGAAGGAATATGAAAATGATGAATACAGTTTTAAATATAAAGAAAATTGGAATATAACTCCAAAATTAAGTAAAAATGATGTAGGCCCTAATAGTGCATATATAGGAGCATTAAGATTAGAAATACCATCTACAACAAATTCATTAGAAACATCTTCTCTATATATTAAAATTGTAAATGATAATATTACGTTAAATGAATATATAAAAGAAGAAAAAGAGCAAAATGAAAATGAATATATGGAAGTAAAAAGTACGTCAAAGGTAAAAACTAAAAATCAAGAAGGATATCAAGTAGTATATGAGCTTACTGATGGTGAAACTATATATATTATGCAATCAATATATTTATCGACAAATGATAAAATATATGAAATAAGTTTCTCAGGAAGTGAAAAAGAGTATAATAATTTAGAAAGTGATATTAATGAGTTTATTAGTAATTTTGAAGTGTAGAATTTTTGAAATGGGGACGGTTCCTTTTTTTTAAAGGAACCGTCCCTATTTCAAAATTGTCCATAAAACAACAAAAAATACTTGACAATATTTAGCGAAATATAATAAAATAGAAAAAAATTAAGGAGGAACCAAAAATGAAACATTTAATCGATATTAAAGAATTATCAGTAGAAGAAATAGACGAATTAATCAAAGTAGCCAAGAATATAATTGCACATCCTAATGAATATCATGAAAAGTGCAAATATAAGAAATTGGCTACTTTATTTTTTGAACCAAGTACAAGGACAAGACTAAGTTTTGAGGCTGCAATGATGGAACTTGGAGGAAATGTAATAGGATTTTCAGAAGCATCATCTAGTTCAGCATCAAAAGGAGAAAGTGTATCAGATACAGTAAAAATTGTGGGAGGATATAGTGATATAATAGCAATGAGACATCCAAAAGAGGGAGCACCACTTGTTGCATCTTTGAAATCAGATGTTCCAATAATAAATGCTGGAGATGGAGGACATAATCATCCAACACAAACCTTAACAGATTTATTAACAATATCTTGTGAGAAAAACAGATTAGACAATTTAACAATAGGATTATGTGGAGACTTAAAATTTGGTAGAACAGTACATTCATTAATTACAGCAATGTCAAGATATAAAAACATAAAATTTGTATTAATCTCACCTGAAGAATTAAAATTACCTGAATATGTAAAAGAAGACATATTAGATAAGAATAATATTCAATATGTTGAAACAAATGATATAGAAGAATACCTAGGAGATTTGGACATTTTATATATGACAAGAGTTCAAAAAGAGAGATTCTTTAATGAAGAGGATTATTTAAGATTAAAAGATTATTACATATTAAATAAAGAAAAATTAGAAAAAGCTAAAAAGGACTTATGCATATTACATCCATTACCAAGAGTTAATGAAATTTCTGTAGAAGTAGATGATGACCCAAGAGCTTGTTACTTTAAACAAGCAAGATACGGAAAATATATAAGAATGGCACTTATTTTGAAATTATTAGATATAAAATAGGAGGATATAGATGAATATAGATAGTATAAAAAATGGTATCGTAATAGACCATATACAAGCCCAAATGGGACTTGAAATATATGATGTATTAAATTTAGGCGAGTTAGATTGTTCTGTTGCTATTATTACAAATGCAAGAAGTGAGAAAATGGGAAGAAAAGATATTATAAAAATTGATAGAGCTATTGATTTGGATTTAGATATATTAGGATATTTAGACCCTAATATTACAGTAAATATTATAAAAGATGATGTAAGAGTTGAAAAATATCATGTTGAACTTCCAAAGGAGATTAAAAATATTATAAAATGTAAAAATCCAAGATGTATTACGTCTTGTGAACAAGAGTTAGATCAGATTTTTGTTTTGGCAGATAAGGATAAGAAAAAATATCGTTGCAAATATTGTGAGGCATTGAGTGAATGATTTTGAAATGGGGACGGTTCCTTTTTGAAAAAGGAACCGTCCCAGTTTTAAAATTTGTTTTTCAAAGATTTAACAAATTTATCAACAAGTTTTCCAAGTAATATTGCTATACATACTGATATTATTATAAAACCAATTGGAAAAAGTACGCTTGTTAATTGATCTCTAATTTCTGATTTCCTATCATTAATTTCTTTACGTGCTGATATTTTTTCATTTTGATTTTTTACTACATCTGATGTTATATCATTTAAAGTTCCATTTGATGAATCGTATTCTGAGGCTTTTAACGAAACAGAATTTCCACCATAACCAGTTATAGAATTATTGAAGTAAGTTTCGGAATGAATATTTTCAGTATCTATGATATTTATTTGATTATCATTAATGGTAACAAACAAAATATTTTCGGATGAAGTATAAGCTACTGAAATCTCCTTTTTTATCTTTATTTTAGAATACACAATTCCGTTTAAGGTTATTTCTTCATTAGTATTTTCTAATTGTTTGGAAAATTTTTGCACTGAAATTTGTTTTTCTATATATAATATAGGGTCTGAAGAAATATTAATTCCGAAAGAAGTTATGACAATTTTCAAGGCTTTTGATTTCATTTTCAACAGCATTTTTTGATATATCATTTACAGGAGCGTTTAAACTTGTTGAATAGGTATTTAATTTTTCTTTGTTATATAATATATATATTACTATCATCGGTAACATTTTTGAATTTTATAATATTTATGTCAATTAGTAAAATCAAACCGTGGCTAATAGTTGCTATTGAAATTATTGATATCATAAGTAATAGTACAAAAAATTTTCTTGTTTTCATAATAAATTAATTCTCCTCATTTTATTAGAATATTTATAATTATCACGGTAAGTATAGCATATATTTAATATATAATACAAGGAGGTAGATATGTTTTTTTCGAAAAATAAATTTCTAAATTTTCAAATTTTCAGTACAATTTTCACTTGGATTTTAGGGACACTTTTGCATTTTACATATGAGTTGTCAAATGAAAATTCGATTGTTGCAGTATTTTCAGCTGTTAATGAGAGTACATGGGAGCATTTGAAATTGTTATTTTTTCCAATGCTTATAACTACAATTATTGGGTATTTTTATTTAAAGCCTAAAGAAGATTATAAAAATTTTTTATGTGCTAAAACATTAGGAATTTTAGCATCTTTATCATTTGTGGTTGTATTTTTTTATACTTATACTGGAATTATAGGAACAAATTTTGCAGTTCTAGATATCGGTAGTTTTTTTGTAGGTGTTCTCTTAGGGGAGTTTGTATCTTATAAAATGACATTAAGTATGAAGTGTTGTAATAAGTGGAGTGCAGTAATTGTATTAATAATTTTATTAGTGTGTTTTATAACTTTTACTTTTTATGCACCAGATATTGGATTGTTTAGAAATCCTATATAAAGTAAATTAACTAGGAAGAAAAATATATTATATAAGATTTAACAAAATTGTAGTTATTTTTTTATTTTTATGATATACTTGCATCAATAAAAAATAGGAGATGATATAAAAATGAAAAATAAATTTGAAATGACAAGAGAACAAAATATATTTTTAGCCAAAAGAAATTTAGTAGATAATATATATTCAAATGCAAAAATGGAAGGACTAAACATAACTTTTCCTGAGACAAAAACAATATTAGAAGGTGTTAATGTTCCAAATTTAAGAATAGATGAGATTCAGTGTATATTAAATTTAAGAGATGCATGGAAATATGTTATAAATAATATAGAAAATGATTTTAATCTTGATTTCATTTGCAAAATAAATGAACTTGTAGCAAGAAATGAAAGTATTGATTGGGGAGTGCTAAGACAAGGTACTGTACAAATAACAGGAACAGATTATATTCCAGAAATACCAAATGAAGAAAATGTAAAACAACAGATAAATACCATATTACAAATAGAAAACGAAACAGAAAGAGCTATAGAATATATGTTATATGGAATGAGAAGTCAATTATTTTGGGATGGAAATAAAAGAACAAGTACAATTTGTGCAAATAAAATTATGATTGAAAATGGATGTGGAATTATAAAGGTTCCAGATAATAAATTGAAAGATTTTACTATTTTATTATCTGAATTTTATAGTACAAATAAAAAAGAAACAATCAAACAGTTTATTTTTGAAAATTGTATTGATGGGATTGAGTTTCCAAAAGATAGCAAATAATAGAAAAAGAATATGATAGAGATAAAAAAGCCAGGTCAAAAGCATTTACCTTTGACCTAGCTTTTTTATGCATTAAAACAAATCCATAATTTTATAAATTCTTTTTTTAATTCTTGGGAATAATTTTACTAGGCTAAGCTCATTCAACTTTGTCTCTGAGCGGGTTGTTAATGATAACGAGTAAATATTCTCCTGAGAATCATAAGCAATTTTCATTTTACCAGAAAAATAATCCCAGCTTCCATTTTTAAAAACGTGGAAAGTTTCTTCGCCGTTAGAAACAGCATATTCTAGCAATTCACCATGCCTTTTTAGAATTTTATATAATGTGAGTTTGTTTTTTCCTACAGTTTTTACATAAGAAAAGAGAACCTTCCCACATTTTGAAATTGTATCATCAGAAAATTCCAAAAAATCCATAGTTTTACTGTAAACTTTGTCGAAGTCTAAGGTATAATCAAGTCCAAAAAGATATTCATCAATCAACTTACTATTCTTTAATACTGCTGAAGTTGCCATATTAGCTACATTACCATTAGGTTCTGAAATTATAATAGTAAGAATAGCATCGTCAATTTTCAGCGTTCTTGTACAATTGAATTTGTTGTATGAGGTAGTCAAAATTTTAGAACTTTTTGTGATGACTTTACTTTTAAGACTGACTGTTGGTTTGAACGATTTGCCGATTATATTTTTCATATTAAAAGGCAGTTCGTATTTTTTTGTTTCAGTTTTGTCTGTTACCCAAATTTCAGATAAGCCATTTATATCCTTACTAAATTTAAGTGATATTGTTAATTCGTTATTTAATTTATCAGTGCATTTGAACGAATTATTGGATTTATTTAGGTTAGATAGACAAACAGGTGCTGAAATACCAACTAGCTCAAGAAAAGCAGGAAGGTCAGTGATTTGCCAACCTTGGCTACATAACCATTTGCTTGCCAACAGCTTGATTTCATCAGAATCAAAATTTACTTTATCCCGTAAAATCTCGTTTTGTTTTGAATTCATAAGTGCCTCCCATAGTAGTTACTAACTAGAAGTTATGCAACTTGTACCTTTTATTACTCCTGGTACTAAGGATATAATGTTTGTATTATAATATTTTTTTGAATTGGTTGCAAGAGATACTTTTATATTGTGTTCTTATTTACACTCATTCATATAAAATTTCTTATCAGCAAGTTTATCTTGAACTCCACGTAAAGCTTCACCAAATCTTTGGAAATGAACAACTTCTCTTTCTCTTAAGAACTTCAAAGGTTCAACAACATCAGGGTTATCTCTACATAAATCAATCAACTTTTCATAAGTTGCTCTAGCTTTTTGTTCAGCAGCTAAATCCTCTTGAAGATTTGCAATAGGGTCACCTTTACAAGCTAAGCAATTTGCACTAAAAGGAACACCTGCAGCAGATTGTGGATAGACATCAACACCGTGATCTGTATAATAAGCACTAAGACCTGCAGCTTCAATTTCCTCAATAGAAGCATTTTTAGTTAATTGATGCACAATAGTTCCAACCATTTCTAAGTGTCCGAAGCTCTTCTGTACCAATATCATTTAAAATAGCTTTTGCATTTTGGTCAGGCATACCAAAACGTTGAGACAGATACCTAAGAGAAGCGGCAAGTTCTCCATCAGGACCGCCATATTGAGAAATAATAACTTTAGCAAGTCTAGGGTCTTTACATTTTATATTAATCGGATATTGTAAAATTTTATTATAAGTCCACATTAGAACATTCCTCCTTCCCAAGATTCCCATGGCCAAGGCGATTCAAGCCATCTCCATTTATTACAAGGGTAATTAATAGTTAAAGGTCCATAAACCTTTTGATATTTATCAGTTAAATCTCTGTATTCCTTACAATATTTATTGTGTAAGCATAAAGCCTTTTCATCATCTGGATGAGTATCTAAATACAAAGCAAGTTCTTGAATTGCAAAAGCTAAACATTTAATTTCATTTAACATTTCAGCCCTTGTATTTTCGTTTTCAGGGCAAGAAGGATTACAGCAATCATTTTGAGAAGAACATTCTCTATTTTCATCAGAATTCATCATTTATTACACCCCTCTCCAATAGAATTAGTTTTTTCTATAAAATCAATTTGCCTCATAGAATCACAAGGTTTGTATGGACTCACAAGTTCTGGAAAAATTGTTCCGTGTTTTAAGCCAACACATGGTTTAAAAGTTTCATTCATAAATTGAATAGGAACATAACTTTGAGCAAGCATAGGGTTATCTGGAAAAACATCCATATAATTATCATCAAATCCACATCCACAATTATCATTATAAGTTTGTATATTATTTCCTACATTGTTACAGCAATTTTCAATAAGATTTTTATTGTTACAATGATTTTGCATATTCATTATATTGTTGTTTGCACAACAGCAACGCATACATCTATTTCGCATTTTAGATTTTACCTCCTAAATAAAGTTTATAATATATAATATTACAAATTTCGGCAGAATGTGACTTTTTTTCTGATTGGGGACGGTTCCTTTTCTGAAAAAGAACCGTCCCCAATCAGAAAAAAATTTACAACCACGAAAAAGTATGATATAATCCTCAAAAAAATGACACAAAAAGAACTGGTCCAAATGTGGCAAAAGGAGAAAACAAATGAAACAAATTAATTACTACGAAACGTACCAAGACGACTTTGTCCAAAGTCAAGACCAAGAGTATAAATTACCAGAAGATTATAAATGGATACACAAAAATCCAATATATAAGCTTTTTTCAGAAATATTATATAGAATTGCATATATAATAAGCTTGCTATATTGTAGATTTTTCTTACATATAAAAATAAAAAATGCCAAAATATTAAAAAAATACAAAAAAGAAGGATATTTTTTATATGGAAATCATACTCAGCCAATAGGAGATGTTTTTACACCTGCACACATTTGCAAAGGAAAAAGGATATATGTAATAGCAAATAGCAATAATTTAAAGGTGAAAATAATAGGAGGTTTGCTTCCAATATTGGGAATTTTGCCAATACCAGATTCAGCAAGACAAATGAAAGACTTTATAAAAGCTGTAAAACAAAGAGCAGAAGAAAAAAATTGTATAGTTATATATCCAGAAGCTCATGTATGGCCATATTATACTGAAATTAGGCCATTTCCTACAACATCATTTAAGTTTCCTGTAGAGGCTAACGCAAAATCATTTACGCTAACTACCACATATCAAAAAAGAAAGTGGGGAAAAAAGCCTAAAATTACAGTGTATGTTGATGGACCTTTTGAGATAGATGAAAAACTAAGCAAAAAAGAGAATCAAGAAAAATTATGTAATGAAATATATGAATGTATGAAAAACAGAAGCAAAGAGAGTACTTATAAATATATAGAATATAGGAGAAAATAAAGAATGAATGTTTTATATTGTGGAGATAGAAATATAGAAAGTGGACTAATTATTTCAATTTTATCTTTACTAAAAAATGCCAAAACAAACTTGAAGGTTTATGTATTAACAATAAACAGTAAAGAATGGAATATTGATGGAGTAACAGACAAATGCATAAATGTATTAGATAATAAAATGAAATTAATAAACAAAGAAAATAGTATTAAAAAATTTGATATAACTGAAATTTTTGAGAAAGAGTTACCAGCAAAAAATATGAAAACTCGTTTTACACCTTGTTGTATGTTAAGATTATTTGCAGATGAGATACCTGAGCTTCCAGATAAAATTTTATATTTAGATAATGATGTAATATGCAGAAAAGATTGCCAAGAATTTTACAACCAAGATATGGAAAAATATGAAATTGCACGGGTCTTTAGACTATTATGGAAAGTGGTTTTTCAAAAATAAAAAAATAAAATTTAATTATATAAATTCAGGTGTATTATTATTAAATATGAAAAAAATAAGAGAAACAGGGCTTTTTAAGAAAGCAAGAGAAATGTGTCAAAACAAGAAAATGTTTATGCCAGATCAATCATCATTAAATAAGTTATCTGTTGGAAAAAAAATTGAAAAAAGAAAATATAATGAGCAACGAAGATTAAAGAAAGATACTGTATTTCAACATTTTACAACAAGTTTTAGGCTATTGCCATTTTTTCATAAGGTTACAATAAAGCCTTGGGATATTGAGAGGGTTCACAAAGGCTTGAAAATTTTTGAATATGATGATATACTTGAGCGGATATAAAAAAATACAAGAAGAAATATTTTGAAATGGGGACGGTTCCTTTTTCAAAAAAGAACCGTCCCCATTTCAAAAA